>Ga0075108_10000016_pt1 | contig 95664 bp, 87 predicted proteins | sample AntAceMetag02UK1_FD_69797 | JGI IMG/M metagenome (GOLD analysis project Ga0075108, IMG submission 69797) | Saline lake microbial communities from Ace Lake, Antarctica - Antarctic Ace Lake Metagenome 02UK1 | ecosystem: Environmental > Aquatic > Non-marine Saline and Alkaline > Saline | place...
CTTTTTTGATTACCTTGAGATTGGGGTTACTTTGGCATGAAGTAAAGAATAGTACTAGTATGAGAAATCTTAGTGCGTTCATGTTTTTAATATAGGTAAAATCATAGTTTTCCTTTTTACCGTTGTAAAAACAATTCCTCTAATTTGTTACAATTTTAAGGGGGTATGATGAAAGTAAAATTGTAAAAACATATTAAATTGTAAAACTGAAACTTTAATCTAAACGTAGTCTGTATTTAATGGGGAACGGTGAATGGACGAATTTTATAATTAAAAATTTAAATGTTACCTTTTGTTACCCTGAATTACCTTATGTATTTTAAAATTCTATTATAGTTTATGTTTATTGTTAGAAGACACTACTAAACATATCGTTTTAACATTTTCAAGCCTCACTTAAACGAATAATGGACTGGTCTACATGGAGATAGAGGATATTTTTATCCTTTTATCACCAATCATCTTTTTTATAGTCCTTTTCCCCATTCACAGATTGAAAAACTCGTTCTGCAAAACTGTTCAAAACTTGGTTTATGTCTTCTCTTGTCTCTTTATATCCGCTCACAGGTTTTCCATTGTTTTTATAAAGGCCCATGATCATGCCGCCGCCAACTATGCTTAAACTATTAGTGCCCTCCTTTATTCCGTCGATTTCTCGAACTTCTAAATCAATTCTGACTTTATTAGGTTTAATGCGAATTTCAACATACAAGTCCAAATTCCAAGCAGGCTTATTTTTGAAGTTAATGATACCAATTTCGTTTATTTTGAAAGAAATAAATTCATTATCAACCTTGCTGTTGGTTGCATAATCGGCATCTGTAATATTATATTCCGTCCAATCCTTTATTGATTTGTAAATTTCCTTTGGTTCTTTTTCTTCATAATCTCTGACTAAAAACCCATTAACTCCTTTAGGGGTTATTTCCATTTTGTCTACTTGCTGACCAAAAGTTAAAGTAGAAAGAAATAAGAAGAGGGTTTTAAAAAGGGTTTTGTTCATAATTATGTTTTTAATTAAAAGCAATAATAATGTATGCGTACTACGAAAGTCATTTCTATTTACAGAGCAATTTAATCAAATCCCTTTAAACCTTGTAAATGGCATAACAGAAGCGTAAATTATTCAAAAAATTTTGTTTACACCACTATCGTTAAACTATCGACCCCTAGTGGGGGGGGGTAGGTAAACAATTTTATTTGCTCAACTGGATAAAGTCTTATTTGTTTTCTTTGTCGGTTGGTATGTATGTTTCTAATATTGTGAGCAAGTTCCTTTAGTTGTATTTCATTATCTGCACCCATCCATTTAGTTGGTAGATGTTTCTGTAGTAATTCCTGATATACCTTTTTATCGGTCTTTAGATAATATCGTAGTCCAGTATGTGAAAGTAAAATACTATCATCTCTTTGCATTGAAATATTTAATCCAGTAACTAAGCACGTATTTAAAAAAGGTGTGCGTATTTCATCTATACAAGGGTTTGAAATTGCACACTTTTTTAGTTCTTGAAGTTTAGAGAATATTAGTTTTTTTATTTCTTTTTTTAAGTGGGTTTCGCAAGTGTTTAAATCTGAATAGTATTTATTAAAATTTATCCTAAACAAGTTTCTTGACTTATAGAATAACCTATGCCAATATATATTGGTTAATCGTTTCTTATGCGTTTTTAGTCTAGTCTTAGATAGTTTTGGTGCTTGTGTGTCGTCAAGTATCAAAACATTGTCAAACTCGCTTAAAATCGTATTCTCTAAAACTAGATAGGTATCAGGAATTAGTAAATCATTAAGAGTGTAAATGCCTAAACTATTTATATAATTTTTCCTATTGCTTTTTACTTCAAATCTAAAAGTATTTATATCTGTTATGGTTGGGAACTGGATTCCTTTGGCATAGGCTTTAATTATTTTAAATTCATTAGTACTACCGTTGATATTTATCGTTGTGCTGTAACGCATAAAGGGCAACTTCTTACCGCTATAAAATTGGTTTTTGTCATGGTATGCTAACAGCAACAATAATTCTTTTATACAAATCAATTCTATAGGTAGTACTACGTTTAAACCGAACTCTATATTTATTATAGGCAATAACTTTGCATCCAATTTGAACGTATTAATAAACTCCATTAATGTTTTAATGCAATTAACCACACTAAAATCGTTGGCATTATGTTTATCATTATTAAAAAAATAGTGCGGTCTAAATTTGATGTGTAATTCTCTTTGGGTTAAATGAAATATAATTCCCTTGTACTGTTTTTTGTTCTTGGTGTGTATCGTTTCTTTATCCTTTAGAAGAACTTCATCTTTAGAGTGAAAATAGAGTAAAGGGTGTTCCCATAAATATTTTATTATGTGCTCATCTTCTATCTTTATTTTTAAAAAATCTATAGTCAAATTGAGTGTAAAATTGTACCTTTAAATTGTAGGTATGCGTTGCCGTAATACCTTAACATTTGAACAATTAGGAGCGTTTTTACACGCTCCTTTTTTTGTTTGCTATGTTAGTCTGTGAATAGTGGTAAAAGGTTCGTTAAATCCTTTGTGTAGTAGTTCTCGAAGTACTTAATTGTAAGAGTCCTGGCGTTATTAGAAAACTTAAAGAGTATCAAATGTTTTCTTTCCTCTAAATCGCCTTTATAGATTAAAGGTATTTCAGTTTTAAATAGTCCAGTTAGCCATTCGCTGTACTTCTTGCCTTGCTTAATCTTAAACCAATAGTCTGGCATTGATTTTGCAAACTTCCTGTCTTTGCTAATGTTAACTAAAGTAGATAGTTTATTTTTCGGGTCGTCAAGTTCTACTAGTTGGTAGTGCTTTGTTGCAATGTACTTGCCTACATTAATTTCATTATAAACGTAGGTACTGTGTTGTAGTGTCTGCGTTGCCATAGTTTACAATTCTATTAGTGCAGATTCTACCTCACTTCTTTTATAATAGACTTTACCAGAAATACCGTAGGATTTTAACCGTTCTTTTTTAGTCCATAAATACAAAGTGCTTAAATTTATTTTGAGCAGTTTTGCCGTGCATTTACGACTTAATAGTTCTTCTGGTGTTTTGGGTTGGAAACTTTTTTTGAGTTCGTCTAACTGACTTTTAATGTCGTTAGAAATTGCCTGTTGAAGTTGTTCAGGGCTTATGCCGACTAATTGTAATTGTTGCATAGAACATTATTTTTTTAATTAAACAATGCTCAAATTTCAAGAGATATGAATGATACAAAAAGGTGATACTTAGTATCGGTTAAATATCATTGTTGGGATAGATATTCTTGTCGGTCAATTTCAATTTTATTGTTTTCAATATAATTCATAATCCCTTTTTTGTGAGTAATGAATACATCATTGCCATTATTGGCTTTATTCTCCTTTTTAGCCGTTGCAGAAAATTGACCATGAAACTTATCTAGGTTAAAATGTTTAGCAACCTTACGCCAAGATTTTAAATCTTCATACATCTTATCTGCTTGCCCAGTTAAAAACAGTATGCCAATATCAATTCTCTTTGCGGGTTCTTCTTTTTTATCTAGTGGCTTTTTCTGGTTGTGTCCAAAAAAGTGTAGAATATTTAATATCCTATGGCAGATGTGTGCCACCTTATCAAATGTGAAGTGTTGGTATTCATATTCAGCAATAAAAATATCCAAGTATCTATGATGAATAAATTTGCCGTCCAAGGTGCTTATGGCCTGTATGTAAGTGGTTGAGTAAAATGTTCCTTTTTTTTGTTTTTCTTGAATTAAATTACTGTTCCAAGGTTTCAGGGTTTTTGTTTCAAAGGTATTGTGTAAATCAACGATTTTATCGGCTTCCATGTAGATGTCTTTGTATGCGAAATCGTTTTTTATGGGGTTTTCCCTAAGATGATCTTTAAGTCCATCTGCATCAAAAGTTTTCCCGTTTGGGTCGTGGAAATAGTAAGATTCAATGTAGTCAGTAGAATTTTTAAATTGTTCGATTTCTTTTCGGAAATTCCTTAATTCATGGTATAATTTAGTAGATGTGAACATCATTTTTAGTTATCGTTGCCAGATATAAATATACTAAGGTTTTATTTTACTAATGCTTTTTGTACAATAGTAAGTTGAGGTTCTTTTTTCGCCCTTTGTTTTTGCTTTTCGTAGTAGTCAGCAATTTGTTGGGCATAGTCGTTATTTGATTTGCCTATGTAGGCTAGTAAGTTCTTTTCGGTGCTATGTTGGGTTATCTGCATAATTAATGGCGTTGGTAGTTCGCCATATAGGTTAGTAGCAAAGGAACGTCTGCAAACATGACTGGAAATTAATTTCCATTTGGCATATTGACCTACTTTCTTACGGTTTGTTTCTTTGTCCATTAATGAACCTGTTATCAATTCCCTTAATTCTGCTATGTCGCAAACTTTCTTAATATAATCATTGAATTTTGGAGCAGATATTTTGTGTGGTAAACCGTCTTTTATAATTTCTTGTGTGGTGTCAAGTACTGGAATACTAACATTTTTGCCTGTCTTTTTTTGTTTTAATTCAATTAATTCTAATCCGTTTCTAGTAACAAAGTTCTTTTCGGTAATGTTCAGTAAGTCACTTACTCTTTGTCCTATGTTACACCCCAATAAGAGCCATTTTCGGGCGTTTTGTAGATGAGGTTGCAATATGTTAGCCTTTTTGATTTTATCGAGGTCTAAGGAGCTTAAATATATTATATGTTTATTACTAGGCTTGCCACTTTCTAATTTTCGTACCTGTTTTGATATTTCTATGCCGTTTAATTCTGCATCATAACAAACCGTTTTAAGGTTTCCCATAATTCTAAGTGCTGTACTTTGGGCGTAGTTGCATTGATCGACCAGATATTTTAAAAAGGTGTGGCCTAGATTTATATCCACGTCTTTAATTTTATAACTGTTTTTCTTTTGGAAATCTTTAAACGTCCTTAAAAGTGCCTTATAGCCATTGATTCGGCTCTTGGATAGTCCAAGTTCTTTAAACTGGTTTTTTCTTATGTGTGCGGTGTCTATTATGTGTTGTATGGCATCTGTTACAAGTTCACTTGTGCCTTGCGGATTGATTCGTTTGAAATACACATCTATTTGAGTACCTAACCAATTACTATTAATAGTTGTTCCGTTGCTCTGGGCTTCGTTGATACAGTCGAAAATAGATGTTTTAAGTTTTCTTAGGTCATTGCCGAATTTTTTGTTTTGTGCTGTATTCTGTTTAGGGTACTTTTTACTCCAATCATTTTTGTTGATTGAAAACCCTGTTTTCTTTTCGTAGACTTTATCTCTGCCTAAAGAAAGTCTAAGATAAATAGTTTGATTTTGGTCATTGCCTTTTAACCTAAATTTTATCGTTGCCATTTTTGATGTATTTGAACAAACCAAATATAATCATATTACTATAAATTCCCAACCAATTCCCAACCGACCTACAATTATTTCATAATGTTATAAATCTTTTTAAACTTTCAAAATATCCTTAAAAGTGTTGTTAATATTGGATTTATGGTAGTTTAGATATGTTTTATAGAAGTAGTTTAGATGTGCGAAATTGTAAGGGTTCGATTCCCGCCTCGAGTACTTACAGTGGAAAGCCGAGATTTAAATCTCGGCTTTTTTGTTTTAGGTACAACATAGGTACAACAATTGATATTTTCTCGTTTTCCGTATTGATGAATGTTTTTTAAATTAAAATTCCTTTTTTTGAGTAAAAATTATAAATTTTGAGGCCGATCTCGGCTGGTAACAACTAATTTATCAACTAAGTAATTACGACAAAACATAGTTGCTTTTTTGTTTGTTGACTAACTTTTTTGGGAATCACTTACTTCTAGCTTGCCCATATGTCCGCATTCTATTCTAGGATAAATATAGGGTTCAGGGGATGCAAGGATTCCGGTCTTGAACTTTTGGTCGAGGTCGGAAATTATGGGTGCAAGGCCAATCAGAGTTGATGTTTTGCCAATGGTTACTGCTCGTGTTGACGATTTGTGAACTTTCAATGCATTTTGTCGTCTAACTGACTTTCTTTTTACGAGGATAGTTGTTTGGGGTCTTTGGGTAAAATTAGTTTTAGACCACATATCCCATTTCTATTTTTCTGAGTATATTAGAAGGTTATTAAGTATAGATTCAATCTTCATATGAAACTTAATTCACTCGATAGGACAAGTTCAAAAAACACCTCTTTTACGGTTAAAAGTAACAGCCATCCAAATTTTTTAAAAGTTTGGCACCACCATGAAGAACTGGAACTGGTTTTTATCAAGAAAAGTACGGGAACACGTTTTATTGGTGATAGTATAGAGAAATTCTCTGAAGGGGAAGTGATTTTGATCGGGAAGCAGGTCCCTCATCTTTGGCTTAATGACGATATTTATTTTCAGGAAAACTCTGGATTGTGGGCCGAGGCGATTGGTATACACTTTAAGGAAGATTTTTTAGGTGAAAAATTTCTGGAAATTCCAGAAGCAAACGCCTTGTCCCATCTTTTTCAGCAATCTGCCAGAGGTATAAAATTTAGGGAGGTAGATGCATTAGTTCTGAAAAAAATCGAAAATCTTCTCGTGCAAGTAGGATTTCAAAAATTGATTGCACTTTTTGAGGTTTTGGACAGTTTATCCAAACATAAGGATGTCCAATTGCTCTGCAGTGAAGGGTACGTGAATTCGTTCAACACGGGGGCGGATAAAAGTTTGGACAAGTTTTACAGTTATATATTCAAAAATTTCAACAAGGATATTTGCCTAAAAGATGTTGCGGATGTTGCTAATATGAACCCTTCTGCCTTCAGTCGTTTTTTTAAGCGCGTCAACCGTAAAACGTTTACCAGATATCTAAACGAGATACGAATTGGCTATGCCTGTAAACTACTCATGGAACAAAATAATACAATTTCATGGGTGTGTTACGAGGCCGGTTTTAATAATATTTCAAATTTTAATAGACAGTTCAAGACAATCGTCCAAATGTCGCCAAAGGAGTACATTAAGTTGCATTCGTAGTTTAGTTGGTGTAATCAAAGGAGATCCAATCCGCATGTCCCATATTTTGGAATTTGTTGTCGGGATTTTTGAACAAAAGATAAATGGTTGCCTTTTTTAGACTTGATTTTAAAGGGATTTCATAGAATTGCGTTTCTGTTTTTCCGGTTTTGTCCAAAGCTTGTTTGCCCATCAAGGGGCCATCCAGGCTACCTTCCCTAATTTCCAAGGTCCCCGAATTAGTATCATCGGAGTTGTAGAACGTAGCGTACTTGAGATACCGTAAATCCTCTAAGGTGACATCATCGAATTTCAAATAGCAACCGTGCACCATTCCTCCCACCACTCTCGAAAAATTTGTGCTCCATGTATTTAACCCCGCGCTAATCCCATTGGCATCCTCGGCCTCCACTTTTTGACTATGGAAAACAAATTGTCCTTGGGTGGTCAACTCGGATTTGGGCTGATTTGGGTTTCCCTTGTCCCTGTAGGAAGCCATGAGCACATAGGTGCCTTCACCTTTTGAGGCCTCATGTTTGTCAAATGTCAAAGTACCCTGTAAGGGTAGGGACTTTTGTGCATCTTCCACCTTAGGCTTTAGGCTAAGGATGTAGTCCACGATCTGGGTTACCTCCTTCACGTTCAATTGCGGATGTGCGGACATGGCCCTTTCGCCCCAGACCCCACTGCCGCCCTTGATGATCTTTTCCACCAGATATCCGGAATCTTCCCCACCGTATCTTTGGGCAATTTCCATATAGCTGGGGCCGTTTACCTTTTCGCCAATGGCATGGCAGGCCTTACAGTCCAAAGTCTCAATGATTTTTTTACCTTCGTGCTCTATATTTCTTTGATGTCCGATGGCCGCCTTTACCATGTCCTTGCCTTCCGGAATATAGTCTAAGGTAACCCTGACATCTTTTGGGTCAATGGAGCTGTCCAAGGTGGTGCCATCCTGTTTGTCCGTCACTAGAACACTATAATCAATTTTTTTCCCGTACCAATAGAGCGAATCGTTTTCGGCAACATATATGCTCAGGGAGGGGACATCATTGCCCACAATAATCTTGGTGTTGGCCGTATTGGTATTGCCTTCACTATCGGTAACGGCTAGGCGGACATCAAAAACGCCCTCGTTTTCAAAAACAAATACAGGGTTTTCTTTGGTTGATTGTAGGGTATCTCCGGAGAAAAACCAAGCATAGGTTAGCTTGTCATTGTCATAATCGAAAGATGCACTACCTGAAAAATTCACTCTCAATGGTACGGAACCCACTGTTTTGTCGTTTTCTATCTTCGCTATGGGCTTTCTGTTGCCGGGCAGATAGGAAATACTGCTGAGCCGGGCATCCAGGTTTTGGGAAGTCCATTTTTGGCCGTATTCCAGTATATACAGTTTTCCATCGGAAGCGAAGGCCATATCCATAGGATGTGAGAATTCGGTACTGGGCATAAAGGTATCGGCTTTCACATAGTTTTGGTCTTCGTCAAGGGTAATGACGTAGATCCAATCGCGCATCCATTCGTACAAAAACAATTTGCCGTCAAAATAATCCGGAAAGGGATTTTTGGCATCGGGAAGTGCACTGGCCCTATACACGGGGCCTGCCATGGGGTTTATGCCGCCAGTGCCCATCCAAGGAAATTCTTCGGAGCGATAATAGGTCATGGGTATCATCGATTTTTGTGCAGGCGGTAAGTTTTGAATACCGGTATTGTTCGGCGAATCGTTGATTAAATTATCGGCATCAAACTTGGAACCCGAAGTTTCCGACGTAAAATCGAAATCGTTATAGGGTTCATTATAGCCACGGGTATAGGGCCAGCCCCAAAAACCGGCTTTTCTGGCTTGGTTATATTCGCCCATACCGCTTGGGCCGCGATTTGGATCTGCTTTTCCCGCATCGGGTCCAATATCTCCCCAGTAGAGATAACCGGTCTCTGGGTCTATGGAATGCCGAAACGGATTACGGTTGCCCATAACATAGATCTCTGGTCTGGTCTTTGGGTCGCCATCGGGAAAAAGGTTGCCTTTCGGAATGGAGTACGTGCCGTCCGGTTCGGGTCTTATGCGCAGTATTTTTCCACGGAGGTCGTTGGTATTGGCAGCCGATTTTTGGGCGTCCCATGGCTTTCTGCCTTCCCGTTCATCTATTGGGGCAAAGCCCGAAGATTCAAACGGATTGGTATTGTCCCCCACTGCAATGAAAAGATTTCCATCAGGGCCAAATTCCAGGGCACCTCCACTATGGCAACAGTGTCGGTCCGTAGGTATGGTCAATAAAATTTTTTCCGAATCCAGAATGAGTTCATTTGCTATAAGGTCGAATCTGGAGATGTGCTGTTGTGAAATGTCCCCGGCCTTTGAATAAAAAAGATAGATCCAGTTGTTTTCCTTGTAGTTAGGGTCAACGGCCAGACCCAAAAGTCCGTCCTCATTACCATAAAAAAGGTCCAATTGCGCTATGGTGCTGGTTTCCTCCGCAGCAAAATCATAGAGTTTTAGGGCGCCCCTGCGTTCCACGAACAGTATTCCCTTTCCCGGAAGCTCGTCCAGTTCCATAGGTTCGTTGAGGTTGAAATCCAGGATTTTTTTAACAAAACGGTCTTCTGGCGGAACACGATCGGTCTTGGCCAATGCATGGTTCAATGCTCCGTCTCCCATGGCATACCGTAAGCCGCCGAGCAGATGGGAGAGAAACTTGGCATCTTCAAAAGTTTCATCGGTATGGCCCATTTCGGTATAAAAAGCACGCCCTCCATCGTATTCATGGTACCATGAAACGGGATGGTCTTTTCCGTTCGTTCCCCCTTCATAGCTGTCCTCGTTGATCGTTATCAGAACCTTGATATCCGGATTTATGTTTTTAAAATTGTACCATTCATCGCTTTTGACCCATAGGGAATCCAAGCCACTTGTTGCCGGATGCGTGGTGTCCACTACCTGCAGTTCGGCTTCCTGTATGTTGGGATGGCCATCGAAGGTCGCACCCACCAGTCTTGTGTACCAAGGCCAGTCGTACTCGGTATCGGTTGCGGCATGCACGCCTACAAACCCTCCGCCGGCTTGAATGTATCGCTCAAAATCTGCTTGTTGTACATCATTTATAATATCCCTCGTGGTATTGAGAAAAACAACCGCTGCGTAGTGCCGTAATGAATCTTCCACAATGTAGTTGGCATCCTCGGTGGCAACGACATCAAAGCCATTTTCCGTGCCCAATTTTTTGAGTGCGGTAATACCCGCTTCTATAGAACCATGTCTAAAACCTTCGGTTTTGCTGAAGACAAGGATTTTTGGTTCTTTGGTGGTACAGGAATTGTAAAATAGGCCAGCGGTGCAAAGAAGCAAAACCACTGGTATTCTTTTACATTGATATTTTAGTTGTGTAATCATCTGGGTTAAAGTTAAGCAATGCAAAGGTTTTGTTCAATAAGGTTTTATCATTTTGTTAACGATCCTAAAGGCTATTGGACACTAACGGTTTCCCCCTTGTTGGGAATACGGATTTCTAGATTTGCGGAAGGTTCGTCTTTTTTATCATTAAATTCGCAATCCACCAAAATAGTATGCTTTCCTTGATCTACTTCGAAAATCTGGGCATCCATATTAATTTCCTTTGTTATGTTCAGGTTGGTATCATAGACAAAAGCCGCGGTGCCGCCAGCGTATCGAATAGATTCTCCTGCGGACAAGGTAATGGGCAGTATAAGGTCCCTGCTCTTGTTCAATTCTAATTTAATACTGGATAGTGTGGCATCCTTTGCGGTCAATATAAACTGCATTTGTGCTTTGGGTTCGGTGGTTTCAAACTGAAATTCGGAAAACAGGGGTTCTCCCGGCTGTCTGGTTTTTGCTTCGTGCCTGAATTTGAACGAACTAATTTCATATAAGAGCCATTGGCCTTCGGCTATGGTTTCAAGATGAAACTCATTTGCAATGTCCGTCATACGTTCTTTTTGGCTTTCTGTAAAGACATTGGCCAGCCTTGCCTTTTCCCATTGGCCAACTGCCTCCAGTATTTTTTGGGTATGCCCATTGGCTTTTAGGTTTGGTTTGGAGGCTACAAAGGCATAGCCGGCATCGAAGCCTGCGGAACGGGCCAGCATCCATTCAATATCTTCTATGGGAGTATCGGGTTTAAGGCTGAACCAACCCAACATAGCGGGCATTAAGTTGCGTTTGAAGTAGGGCTGATTTTTTAGGCGGTATTCCGTCTGGCTCTCGCGAAAACCGGCATACCAAGGCTCTCACCAGTTCATACGGCTATACATGTGCCAAAAGTAGTGGGATGTGCGGCTGGCATCTATAATCGTGTGTTCTTTTATGTCTTTTGAGAGGCCGTTCCACCAAGCGCTTGTAAATAGATTTTCACCATAATTCCCCATTCCGGTGGAATGGTTGCCTTCCAAACCGTCAAAAGAAATTTGCCTTAGGCCTGTATAGTTGAACAATTCCGCCAATTTTTCTGCCATTTCCCCGGTTAATTCCGGATCGGTAAGAAACACTTTATAGGCATGGTCGGCAAGTTTGTCAATAGGTCCGTTGGCCTTGTGGGCAGATGCTACGGTATTCCACGCGCCCCGTTCACAACCGATCAATTTCCAAGGTGCGGTATCGCTAACTTTGTTGTAACGGATCAATTCATTGCCAATCCTAACCGTATGTAGATTGTTATTGCCGTATTGGGAGAAAAAATCGGGTGCTTTGATAGGTATTTCGGTTTGGGTCGAATTGACTGCCATAGTCACTTGGGAGCCTCCCACTTTTGCAAGGCGTTGGTCTGGAACGGGGGTCACGTAGGCATCGTCCGTGGTAATAAAATTGGCAAGGGTATGCAATCCTACATCAATACCGCTAGCGTTGACTTTTTCAACACATGATTTCAGGCCGTCCCAGCCATTTGGAAATTTGGCCTCGTTCAATTCAAAATGTCCCCAATTTTTAAAAGGCCCTGGATGGTACAGATAGTCAAGCCCCGCTTTTTTTGTATACGTAATGGCCTCATCAATGGTCTCTTCGCTAAAATCCATAATGAGATAGGCGGCAGAGGCACCTTTGGCTTGCTTGCCCCATTGCCCGTTTATCATAGGGTGCGGTAAATTCTCCGCCAGTTCTATTTTTCCGATGGTCTCCAGCGTTTGGTCTACGGGACACCCGAACAAGGCTATTTTTGAGCCAATAATACCTTTGTCGTCCATTATTGGCGAAACGTATTTTTGGTGGCCCATGGTAGCTATAATGCGTTCTTCAAAACGATTTCTACAATAGGCTTGCAGGGTGCTTCCAAAGGTTTCGGGTTTTGCGGCTTCCACGCGGTACAGGGTATAGCCCTTGCCTTGTTCGGATATATCTGAAAAATCGCCTTGGTCAAAAATATCGAACTGGGGCATGGTATCGTCGTCCTTCCACGGGTAACCGCCCAGTGTTTTAGCGTTTAGGGCCTGAATACCAATGGCATAATTTTCGCCTCTGACCACCCCAACGGTCTCGCCAATAATTTTCTTGATCGTGGTAGGAACCGGACCCCATAAAGCAAGTTCTACACCATCAATAGTTGTAATCTCAACCAGTTCAAAGGTAATATGGGTGGCTTTTTCCTCCACCTTTACTTTGGCCGTAATGCCCTCCGGATAATTAATGATCAAATGATCGCTTTTAAAAGTAACCGAAGTCGGGGGTACTATTTTAGATTCGACCCTTATGGACATTAGGAAGGCAGTAGTGTCTTTTGCCAAATAATTGACCTTGTTTTGAATATCGTTCAATTCATGGACAACACCGTTTCCATCTATACCGATTTCAAAATGATCCGACTTAAAAGAAATCAAATTTTTTTCTTGTGAACATGAAGAAACTACTATAGCCAACAGAAAAAAGACAATTTTAAGCTGTTTCATATGGGATGGTTTTAGCGATTATTTAAAATCTTTAATACATATTAAATTTTTTACTAACCCTTATATTTAATTCATTAAAGCATGGATTTGCTTTGTTGGTTTGGGTCACTTAAATTTCATATTAAGTAAGTTTTAATTAAGACCTACTTTAACTAAATAGTATCGAAGTTAAAGTTATTATTTACTGTAATCCAATACTTTAAGTGCTATTTATGATACTATTTTGCCTTATTTAAAATTTATGATAAAAAATGGGTTTTATGTGTTCATTATGATATCTCTAAAAATTACCCAACACAAATAATTGATGCTGCCCATTTGTTTTTTGACGATATATTGTTCTGCTTATTTTAGGATCGATTTAAGCAACTAGTTAAAAGGCAAGGGGGTTGTTTTTTTGGGAATTTGGACTTCAAAATATATTCTTAAGTGATTACTGTAATATCCGAATTGTATTGTTCTGGTTTTATAAGTTTTCAATTTTTATTTATAAATCTAGCTGCAATAGTGCCTATAACTTTAATCGTGATTTCAAATCGATAACCAAATAAGCTATTTTAGATTATTTTGGATTTTACACCAAGAACTAAAAAAAGAAAGCGGTAGGGCAAAAAAAGTATGTGTATATGTGTTTTTAGAGGTAGCATTATGTTTTTTTCTGTATTAAATTTGAAAAAAAGTGAATGCACTCCCATAAAACAACTATTACGGATGTCTTGGTAAAGGATATCCGTTTTCCCACAAGTAGGACCTTGGACGGATCGGACGCCATGAATCCAGATCCGGATTATTCGGCAGCTTACGTTATCCTTAAAACAGACGACCCAAATGCTTTGGAAGGTCACGGGTTGACCTTTACCATAGGCAGGGGCAATGAACTCTGTGTGGCGGCTCTACATTCATTGGCCTATTTGGTAAAAGGCAAGACCTTGGAAAGTTTCACAAATGATATGGGTGCTTTCTGGAAGATGATAACGGGCGATAGTCAATTGCGCTGGGTGGGGCCGGACAAAGGCGTCATACATTTGGCTACGGCCGCCATTGTTAATGCCGTTTGGGACCTGTATGCCAAAGTAGAATGCAAGCCGCTTTGGAAGCTGCTTGCGGATATGACGCCGGAGGAACTCGTTTCCTGTGTAGATTTTACCTATATAACAGATGCCGTTACCAAAGAAGAAGCGCTAGGAATACTCCAAAAAAATGAGGGTTCCAAGCAAGAACGAATCGCGTATCTGGAAAAGAACGGATACCGGGCCTATACCACATCTGCAGGCTGGCTTGGCTATTCGGACGAGAAGATGCGCAGGCTTTGCCAAGAAGCTAAAGTTGCCGGATTTGATCATATAAAAATAAAGGTGGGTTCCGATTTAAAAGATGATATGCGACGTGCTGCCATTATCCGCGAAGAAATAGGACCAGATTTACGCCTGATGATGGATGCCAACCAAAAATGGGATGTGGGGGAGGCCATTAGCAATATGGAAGCCTTAAAGCAATTTAATCCCTATTGGATAGAAGAACCTACCAGCCCCGATGACATTTTGGGCCATGCAACCATTGCACGGGCAATAGCGCCCATAAAAGTGGCCACTGGGGAACATTGCCAGAATAGGGTAATGTTTAAACAGTTGCTGCAGGCGGATGCTATCGGTATCTGTCAGATAGATAGCTGTAGGGTAGGAGGGGTCAATGAAGTGTTGGCCATCCTTTTTATGGCGGCCAAATTCAAGGTTCCGGTATGCCCCCATGCGGGAGGCGTAGGACTTTGCGAGTATGTACAACATTTATCCATGATCGACTATATAGCCATTAGTGGTAATCTAGAGGATAGGATCATAGAATACGTAGACCACCTGCACGAGCATTTCCTGGATCCCGTTGTAATCAGGAACGGCGCATACATGCCACCAAAATTACCCGGATATAGCATTACCATGAAACCCAAATCGCTAAGGGATTATGATTTCAACACAGGTAAAATCTGGAAGGAAGAACTAACGGCACACACAAATCAGCATACATGAAATTTGATCTAACAGGAAAGACCGCTATCGTAACAGGGGGTGGAAGTGGAATCGGCAGGGCTATTTCAGAGGCACTATCGGAGCAAGGGGCAAGGGTCCATATTTTGGAAATGAACAAGGAATCTGCGACCACTTCGGTAAACGACATTAAAAATAGAGGTTTTCTCGCGGATGCCCATGGTTGCGATGTTTCCAAACAACAGCAAGTGCAGGATACCATTGAAAAGATTGCCAAAGAGGGCACTATTGATATTCTGGTCAACAATGCCGGAATAGCCCATGTAGGAAATGTAGAAAATACCAAGGAGGAAGATTTGGACCGTTTGTATAATGTGAACGTGAAGGGCGTATATAACGGTATTCATTGTGTAATTCCCTATATGAAGGACAGTGGCGGGGTCATTATTAACATGGCATCCATTGCTTCCAGTGTGGGACTCAACGACCGCTTTGCCTACTCCATGTCCAAAGGTGCCGTTCTTACCATGACCTATTCCGTGGCCAAGGATTACTTGCAGTACGGCATTCGCTGCAACAGTATTTCGCCGGCACGGGTGCATACCCCTTTTGTAGATGGGTTTATCGCCAAAAACTATCCCGGCAAGGAAGCGGAAGCCTTTGAGAAGTTGTCCAAGACGCAGCCCATAGGGCGCATGGGAAAAACGGAGGAAATAGGCAATTTGGCCGTGTACCTTTGCTCCAATGAAGCGGCTTTTATCACCGGAACAGATTTCCCTATCGATGGGGGATTTATAAAACTGAACGGAAATTGAGAATTAAAATACCATCATAATTTATGAAACTTATACGATTTGGGGCCGCGGGCCAAGAAAAGCCCGGAATACAATTAGAAACCGGACAAAGGCTGGATGTTAGCGCATTCGGTCAGGACTATACGGAGGTATTCTTTGGAGGTGATGGCATCTCCAGATTGAAGGATTGGTTAAAGAAGCACCAAGCGGAATGTCCTACTGTGGCCGATTCCGTACGTTTGGGGCCACCCTCAACGCGCCCATCAAAAATAGTTTGTGTGGGACTCAACTACGCCCAACACGCCGCCGAAAGTGGGATGGCCGTGCCCAAGCAACCGGTTTTATTTTTCAAATCTACCTCGGCTATTGTGGGGCCTAACGATGATGTGGTCATTCCCAAGGGAAGCCAAAAAACGGACTGGGAAGTAGAACTCGCCATTGTCATCGGTAAAAAGGCGTCTTATGTTTCCGAAGCCGACGCTTTTGATCATGTCGCTGGATATGTCTTGCATAACGATTATAGCGAACGCGCCTTTCAGATAGAAATGGAAGGACAATGGTGCAAGGGTAAAGGTTGTGATACCTTCGCTCCCCTAGGGCCATTTATTGCTACCAAGGATGAAATCAAAGACCCCAACAATCTTCACTTGTGGTTAAAGCTGAATGGCGACATGGTACAGGATAGTTCTACGTCCGACTTTATCTTTAATGTTCAGGAAGTGGTGAGCTACATCAGTCAGTACATGACGCTGTTGCCCGGGGATATTATTTCTACCGGGACGCCTTTTGGGGTAGGACTTGGATTTGATCCTCCAAAATATCTGAAACCTGGAGATGTTGTAGAATTGGGTATTGAAGGATTGGGGATTTCCAAACAAAAGGCTAAGGCATATATATAATGAGAATAGATAGCCACCAACATTTTTGGAAATATGATACTGTTCGCAATAGTTGGATTACGGATGACATGCAAATTATACGCAGGGATTTCTTGCCGGAAGACCTACTTACGCCATTGGTCGGGAATGCTATTGATGGATGTGTTGCCGTACAGGCCGATCAATCGGAAGAAGAAACGGATTTTCTGTTGGGCTTGGCTGCTGAAAATGATTTTGTCAAAGGTGTTGTAGGTTGGGTAGACCTCTGTGCCGAGAATGTTGGGGAGCGGTTACAGTTTTACGCCAACAATCCGAATTTTAAGGGCGTACGGCATATTTTACAGGGCGAGGTACCTGAATTTATGCTACAAAAGTCCTTTCAATACGGTATTTCTCAATTACGGCAGTACAACTTAACGTATGATATTTTGATCTACCCCCATCAGTTGGCGGCGAGTATTCAATTAGTGAACCAATTTCCGGAACAAGCCTTTGTAATGGACCATCTGGCAAAGCCCTACATTAGAAAGGGGAACATCGCAGATTGGAAAAAAGATATGGAAGCACTTGCAAAGCACCAAAATGTGTGTTGTAAACTTTCCGGCATGGTAACGGAAGCCGATTGGAAAAACTGGAAGGCAAGCGATATCCGACCCTACATGGATGTGGTATTGGATGCTTTTGGTGCAGATAGAATTATGTATGGGTCCGATTGGCCGGTGTGCTTGTTGGCCGGCGATTACGGACAGGTTTTGGACCTGGTTCAATCGTACATTAAGGGGCTGAGTCAACCTGAACAAGAAGCCGTTATGGGAAATACGGCCAAAGATTTTTATATGCTGTAGTGCCTAGAAAGAGACAAAAATCCCGGTTTTTATTTGGCAGGAGTATAAAGAACCTAGCGTAAAAGAGATGGATTTAAACCTAAAGGATAAAGTGGTTATTGTAACCGGAGGTTCTGCCGGAATCGGTAAGGGCATCAGCGTTGCCTTGGCCAGGGAAGGCGCCATACCCTTTATCATTGGAAGGAATCCAAGTACCATGACCGAAACTATTTCCGAAATAGAAAAGCAGGGAGGCCTTGTAGGTTCTAGCTTTGCGGAGCTGACCAATCCCGAAGAATGTGAAAAAGCGGTCTCGGATTGCATAGCCCGTTTTGGACGTATAGACGGCTTGGTAAACAACGCAGGGGTAAATGATTCGGTAGGTTTGGAACATGGGAACTATGAAGACTTTACAGCCTCCATCCATAAAAACTTGACCCATTATTATCTTATGGCACATTATGCACTCCCAGAACTTAAAAAGAGCAAAGGTGCCATTCTGAATATCGGTTCCAAGACCTCTTTCACAGGTCAAGGCGGGACTTCCGGTTATGCGGCGGCCAATGGCGGCAGAAATGCGCTGACAAGGGAGTGGGCGGTGGAGTTATTGCCCTATTCCATTAGGGTCAATGCTTTGATAGTTGCAGAATGCTACACGCCATTATATGACAGATGGATACATACTTTTGAAGAACCAGAGACAAAACTGCAAGAGATCACCAAAAATATTCCACTTGAAACAAGGATGACAACTACGGAGGAAATTGCCGATATGGCGGTATTCCTGCTTTCGGAAAAGTCGTCCCATACCACCGGTCAGCTTATTTTCGTAGATGGGGGTTATACCCATCTGGACCGTTCTATTTAATGTAAACAACCGACTATGCCAGAAAACCAAAAACCAGCTGTTATATCAAAAAAAGTTTTGATACCCTTTATTCTGATTACCTCCCTGTTTGCGCTTTGGGGTTTTGCCAATGCCGTGACCGATCCTATGGTACAGGCGTTCAAAAAGGTACTGGAATTGAGTAACGCCCAGGCTTCTTGGGTGCAAATGGCTTTTTACGGCGGGTATTTTTGTATGGCCTTGCCGGCTGCACTTTTTGTTAGGAAATATTCCTACAAGGCTGGGGTACTCATCGGACTCGCACTTTATGCCGTTGGCGCTTTATTGTTCTACCCGGCTGCGGTAACGGAGCAGTTTTGGTTCTTTTGTCTGGGATTGTATGTTTTAACCTTTGGACTCGCTTTTTTAGAAACTACCGCGAATCCCTATATTTTGGCGATGGGCGACCCCAGAACGGCTACCCAACGCCTGAATTTTGCACAGGCATTTAATCCGGTAGGCTTGATCTTGGGGCTTTTAGTGGCGCAGCAGTTTGTTTTAAAACGATTACAGTCCGATGATATCGAAAATTACGCTGGCTTGGCAGAAGCTAAAAAAGCACTTATCCGAACCTCGGATCTAGCCGTTATTCGCGATCCGTATGTCATCTTGGGCTTGGTTATTATTGCCGTATTCATTTTTATCGTCATCAGTAAAATGCCGCAGGCCAAAGGAGAAGGAAACATCCCCAGTATTGGCCATACCTTTTCTTCCTTGTTCGCCAATAAAAAATATGTTCTGGGTGTAATGGCACAAATATTTTATGTGGGCGCACAGATCATGTGTTGGACCTACATTTATCAATATGCCGAAGCCATTGCCATTGATAGTGACATCGCTGCCAATTATCAATTTGCGGCCTTTATTTTATTCTTGGTCGGTCGCGCCATTGGTACCTATCTGCTTCGTTTTGTATCATCGGGCAAGTTATTGATGTATTTTGCGTTGTTGGCCGGACTATGCACCTTGGGCACCATTTTTATAACGGGTACGGTTGGATTGTACTGTTTGGTCGCTACTTCTTTTTTTATGTCATTGATGTTCCCTACGATTTATGGTGTTGCCTTGGACGCTTTAAATGAAGAGGAAGCCAAAATAGGTGCTGCGGGATTGGTCATGGCCATTGTAGGAGGTGCCGTAATGCCCGGCCTGCAAGGTGTGATTATCGATGCCGGCGGTACAGCCGTGGACGATACGATTATAATGGGCGTTACCGAGGTAAATTTCTCCTTTGTGCTACCATTACTGTGCTTTGCGTTCATTGCTTTTTATGGGAACAGGGTATATAAGGTCTTTATGGCCAAACCAATGGTGTAAGGTTAAAACCTTATGGTCTTGCGCTTGATGTAAACAGCGATCCAAATTGATTTCGGAGTACACTGTCTTTGATAAAAAAGGATAACCTAAAATGATCTTGCGTATCCGGCAACCTAAAATTGAATACTTGGAGATTTATCATGCAGCGAAGGGTTTGGTTGTGCTTATGGAAGTCCATAAAACTTTCCCGTTTTTAGCTAAGGCCGAACCGGATAAGGTCAAGATAAAAGTTCAAGGACGGGAGACGCCAATGCGAAACTATCGGCAGGCAATACCCACAATAAAACTTAAATAAAAATGGGTGCTGGTGCATCAAAATTTGTAAATTGGACAAAGAGTGGCTATGTCGAACGAAAAGAAAGAAATCAAAATAAATAGTGCATATCCATCGGTAAACGACCTGCGGGAAAAGGCGAAAAGAAAAAGACCACGCTTCGCTTTTGAGTACCTAGACGGCGGCTGTAACGAGGTTGTGAATTTGCATAAGAATACCAAGGAAATCCGTGATGTGGAGCTGTTACCGTATTACTTAAGTAAGCACAGCGGTTCTTCCATGAAAACAGAATTGTTCGGGCATACGTATGACGCTCCCTTTGGGATAGCTCCAATAGGTCTGCAAGGGCTAATGTGGCCAAATGCTCCGGAGATTTTGGCCAAAGCGGCCAAGGAACATAATATTCCTTTTGTGCTAAGTACCGTAACAACGAGCAGTATAGAACGTATTGCGGAAATTACCGAAGGAAGTGCCTGGTTTCAGTTATACCATCCTACCGAAAATAGCTTACGGGACGATATCATAAAACGTGCGGCGGCGGCCGAATGTCCCGTATTGGTAATCCTATGCGATGTACCCACCTTTGGTTTTCGCCCACGGGACATCCGTAACGGGCTGGCCATGCCTCCAAAAATGTCGGTCACGAACATGCTTCAAATTCTGGGAAATCCGGAATGGGCCATAAAGACCCTTATACAAGGCCAACCTAGTTTTGAGAGCCTAAACCCGTTTATGCCCAAAAATCTGGATTTAAAGCAGTTGGGCAAGTTTATGGATGCCACTTTTTCGGATCGCTTAAATGAAGAGAAAATAAAACCCATCCGCGATATGTGGAAGGGGAAATTGGTCTTAAAAGGTGTTGCTAACGAAGCCGATGCGGAAAAGGCCTTGGCCTTGGGATTGGACGGGATTATAGTGTCCAACCACGGTGGAAGGCAGTTGGATGCCGGCGAGTCCACCATAAAGCCACTAACCAGGATCGCACAGGCCTATGGGGATAAAATGACAGTGATGATGGATAGCGGATTACGCTCCGGTCCCGATGTGGCAAGAGCTTTGGCCAGTGGGGCAAAATTTACCTTTATGGGGCGTTCCTTTATGTACGGGGTGTCGGCTTTGGGTAAAAAAGGCGGTGATCATACGATTTCCCTCTTAAAAACAGAACTGCAGCAAGTTATGGAGCAAGTCTGTTGTGCCGAAGTAAGGGATTTTCCAGCGCATTTAATTTCAAAAAAATAAACGTGTCCCGCATGCCTTGAGCACCCTGTGGGCCAAATGGCGCGTGTTCTTTAAAAATCCCACGTACGCATGTCTACACGAGGGTAACAGAAGTTTCATGCCCAGGCCATTGATCAAGAATACCAGAGTGCATGCCCGAAACGATCAAGCCGTTTGTAATAGCGCGCCAGGCGGTAAATAGTTGACCGTTCGGAGGGTTGAGGGAAGGCTAAAAAGAACCGAACAAAGAAGTAGTAGAAAATAGTTATGATGATATACAAAACATTTTTTTCCACGCTGTTTATGCTGTTGTTCGGTTTCATTTTGGGTATGGGCCAAACAGCGAACCACGCAGCTAAGCAACTAAAAATTGCCTGTGTGGGCAATAGCATTACCTACGGCTCCGGAGTTGTTAATAGAGAGAAAAATGCATACCCGGCGCAGTTGCAACGGCTACTCGGAAGCTCATATACCGTTCAAAATTTTGGGGTAAGCGGTGCTACCTTGTTGAAAAAAGGCGATAAGCCCTATTGGAACACGAATACGTATAAGGACGCCTTGGAATTTGCTCCCGATGTAGTTTTTATAAAACTAGGAACGAATGATAGTAAGGGTATTAACCGAGTTTATTTAGAGGATTTTAGTAGCGATTATAAAGAACTAATAGAAAGCTTTAAACTAAGGAATAGTAAGGTTAGAATTGTGCTCTTGTCACCACTTCCAGCATTTACAACAGACTCCCTTAGTATTTGGAATCCGGTCATTGAAAAACGGATACTACCAAACATGCAGACAGTAGCCTACGATACCAAGGTAGAGCTTATAGATCTGTACCAAGTGTTTGTGGATAGATCCGATCTCTTGCCCGATGGAGTGCATCCATCCGGACTAGGGGCTTCCTTGATAGCACAGCGATTATACGAGACCCTTGTCATGACGGCTGTGGAGCAGGGCATAGCTTGGAAGGATAGAGAAGTAGTTGAGGTAGGGGAAACGTCCAACTTCTACGGTTTTCCCTTAACGTCGTTCCTTTTTAACGGAAACGAGTGTAAAATAGTTGCCCCAAAGAAAACGGTGGCGGGAATGCCTTGGGTGCTACGTGCCCGTTTTTGGGGACATGAACCACAGACGGATATTGCCTTGTTGGAGCGTGGCTTCCATATAGCCTATTGTGATGTTTCCGATCTGTTCGGTAACCAAGAGGCGGTTAACAGGTGGAATGATTTCTATACCTTGATGACCCAAGCCGGACTTGCAAAAAAAGTGGTGTTGGAAGGCATGAGTCGAGGTGGTCTGATCGTGTATAATTGGGCGGAACAGAACCCGGAAAAAGTGGCGGGTATCTATGCCGATGCACCGGTTCTTGATGGACAAAGCTGGCCCGGAGGTTTGGGGACAGGAGCCGGCAGCCAAAAGGACTGGGAAGTGTTTAAAAAGAGGTACGACCTAAAAAATGATACCAATATCAGAAACTTTAAAGGAAACCCTATTCATAAAACGGTATCCATTGCTAAAGGAGGATTTCCTATGCTCCATGTATGCGGAGAAACGGATGAGGTGGTCCCCATAGCAGAAAACACGGTTTTGTTCGAAAAGGAAATACGCAAACACGGCGGGGACATAGCGGTAATTTACAAACCGGATAACGGACACCATCCACATAGTCTCAAAAACCCGAAGTTGATCGTAAATTTTATCCTCAGTGCTACAGGACAGAAATTGAATTTTGCCATTGTACCGACCCCTTCGGCGGAATATCGTTCTGCCGCAGGGTGGACAGAAGGTTCTGACTGGTGGACACAAGCCTCGGATATAGATTCGCTCTGTTTGGTTTCCAAAAATGTAGATCTACTGTTCATTGGTAATTCCATCACCCAAAGTTTTATAGGTAATCGCCCTCATATTACGTCTTATGGCGGCAAGGAAGCTGTAGATTCTTATTTTTCGGATTTGAACCTTATAAATGCCGGTATTTCCGGAGACCGAACACAACATGTTTTGTGGCGCTTGCAAAATGGCAGCTATGAAAAGGCGCAACCGAAAACGGCGGTGCTCACGCTTGGGGTCAATAATTTTACAGACGACAGTTCGGAAGAAATTATTGCCGCAATTCAGCTCGTATTGAAGGAAGCACGGTCAAAATTTCCTGAGGCTCAAATTATGCTTTTCGGCCCCTTACCGACTGGATTAAAGGCCGATTCCGATAGGAGAATAAAATACAGGAAAGTTCTTGAAGGTCTTGGTCGTTTAGTGTTTGATGGTAAAGTGTCCTACCATGAAATTTCAGCACTTTTTGTGGATGCAGCGGGTACTATAAAACCAGACCTTTATTCAAGCGATGGGATACACTTAAAGAAAGAAGGATACAAAGTATGGGGCAACTATATTAAGGAACATTTAAAATAAGGGAACTGGGAAAAATCACCATCCTTTTGGCAGCACTCAGATTCCAAGTAAATGGATTCGTAAAAATAGGATTACCCTGTTTTTAGATTGCTATCTAAGTTGAAGTTACGAACATTCACAAATCCATCTAACTATGAAAATGTTATTTTTAATAAGCATCGTTTTAATCAATCTTGTAGCCTTCGGGCAGCAGAAAGACCCCGGTGCAATTGAAACAGGAAAAAATGCAATAGTTCAAAGATGCCAAACTGGGTATTTTTATCCATTGGGGATTGTACTCCGTTAATGGCATCGATGAATCGTGGTCCTTTTACAATGGCTACGTTTCCAATACGGACTATCTGAAACAGACAAACGGCTTTACCGCCAAAAATTACGACGCTCAGGCCTGGGCCGAGCTCATAAAAAAAAGTGGTGCGAAATACTCGGTAATCACGTCAAAACATCATGATGGCTTTGCGCTATGGGATTCTAAATTGGCGATTTCAATGCCGCAAAGCATTCAAAGGTGAAACAAGACGTATTGTCTCCATTTGTAAAAGCACTGCGTGACCAAGGTCTAAAAGCGGGTATTTACTATTCTCTGCCAGATTGGTCGTATTCGGATTATACCCATTTTATTCGGGATTCTGTGCGGTATACTATTGCGAAGCAACCCAAAAGATGGCAGAAATTCTTAAAGGTATATCAAGGAAAGTTAAAAGAGCTGTCGGAAGCCTATAATCCCGATTTATATTGGTTCGATGGCGATTGGGAACATTCCTCCGAGGAATGGGAAGCTCCCAAAGTGGGCCAAATATTACTGGATAAGAACCCAAATACCATTTTAAACTCAAGGTTAAAGGACCAAGGCGATTATGACACCCCAGAGCAGGGCATGCCAATAACGAGGCCCAAGAATCCCTATTGGGGACTTTGTATGACGATGAACAACTCCTGGGGCTATCAAAAGAACGACCATGATTATAAAACTACCAATCAAGTGATAGGGATATTTGCCGACGTTATTGGCAATGGAGGAAATTTGTAGTTGGATATTGGTCCAAAGGGCGATGGTAACATCCCCAAGGAACAGGTAGCGATTCTGGAAGGTTTAGGCCGTTGGACGAGCAAACATAAGGAAGCTATCTACGGGACGATAGCCGGTATTCCCAAAAAACATTTTTATGGCGCCATTACCTCGCCGGAGGTACGAATCTTGCCCTACGTTTTGAACATCGTCATTCGGTAGATTTGGATCTTTTCTGTGAGCGCGATTTTGACATATCTCATTCGAACATGATAAACGCCAAGCTAAAAGATACGTTCGGGTCACGTTTCACGAGCATTTCTGCTACCGAGGTCGGTGTTTTCGGTTCAATAGATGGTATCAAGACCGATTTCGTCAATATTCCCCACACCCTTCTCGAACCCTTACAGAATTTTGAAGCAGCTAGATTGGTAAGTATCCTATGATGTTGCGGCCATGAAAATAAATGCGGTCGTAGGGCGGGGCACGCAGAAAGATTTCTACGACTTGTTGCTGAAAAAGATATTAAATTATAACCAAAATAGAGGTTTTACAGGTGCGACTTAAGTGCCTAGATCTACTTATGTTACATTTTAAGGTTTAATACTTATCCATTCCTCGACAGGGCTGAAAGTTGTAGCGGTGCCATGACCAAAGATGCGGCCTATATAAATAAGGTCACATGCATTTCTTGGGGAGACAATCAAAATTGAAAAAGATAATGATGATATGAGGCTCGTTGAACTGGAAATAACTCGACTTTCTGAGAGTTATTCTATTTCAACAATGCCACATGATTACAAGGGGTGTTGGTATTTTATGGTCAAATTCAATAAGCCATCAACTCGCCTTTATTTTTTTATGCAAAGTGACACATGTAGTTTGCTCCCCAACTTTTTTACGTGACCCTATAAATATCGCATGCATCTACTTGCATAAACTAGGTGTTAGGGTCATAGGAAAAATTGACAAAGTCCAACGCTGGAAAATTTACCAAAGGCATCTCCATAATTATCGAAACTTCGTTGTCCGGATCATTTACCATCCAATCTATTTTATATGGGTCGGCTTGGGTACCGCACTTTCGTTTAGAAGCATGGATGATTTGATTTGCTGTGCCAGCAAAATAGTAGCTAGGAAATATAGCGTTGTTTATGGTTGCCACAGGGGAGGGAAAGACTACTTCACCAGTAGTTATAGCATTCCCCTTTTTGCTATTTATGTAGCTATGGTCATCATCTCCCATACCAATGTATGTTTGATAATCCCAGGTACTAAATCGGGATGGTGTGTTACCTTTTGATTAGGACTTTTAAATTCCGTTAAAAGCTTCCATCTCCTCGGCAAGTTCAATGATTTCCTCGGGCGATAGGTAGTATTTTTCCAATCTTTTGCGATAGTCCGGAGAAAGGTTAGGGCGATTTAAAATATAGGTTTTCGTTTTTACCAAGTAATCTTCCATTCCGTGGCCAATGGCATACAGATCAGCCCTACGTTCTGTTTTAATAATATGGGCGTCCGAAAAAAGGTAGTTAAACCCAAAGCCCAACATCTGCCAATTAGAAAGGTCTTTGTAATCCAATATGTGTCCGAGTTCATGGCCTAGCCATCCTATTATGATTGCGTCGGGCACATCTTTTATCAAGAATCCCTCTCCCTCTATCAAAAAATGTTCGCTCACCCAAATGGTGTAGGTGCGGTTCTTTTTGGACCTGAGAATACTGCCAAACGTAGGCCGTGCTTGCATCGTAGCCTTTTTTATAGATTTTTTCAGCCGTATTTGAATATCCGCACCTTCCAATTCGGGATAATGTTCCAAAGCAACTTTGATACCTTTGGAAATGTTATTGGGAATTTCCGTTTGACCAAAAGCACCACCCATACCCAACAGCAGAAAACTTCCCAGGAAGATTAGAAATAGATTCGGGATTTTGGACGGATAATTTTTAAACATGGATACTGTTTTCAAAATGGAAATAGAATAGTAGGAACGGAGCTGTACTTCTTAAGAACTGAATTGTAGCGCAAATAGTACAATTTTTATACCGAATCTTTCTATAATAAAGATTTTCGACATAAAGAAAAGTAACACGTAGTGAAATGTTGATGGTTCTCAACAACCATAAATTGGGGTAGCTGTTTTCAGAAAAATTGACCAAAGTCATCTGTTAATCCTCACCATTAGGGTATAGTTTTGATCCTTATAAATAACCGGAAAATCTAAAATCAACAAGGCATTAAACGCACGCTTTGGTACTATCCGTTTTGTGTAAACCCAGGATAACAGGTCATGCCGCCGTCTACAAAAATGGTTGTGCCATTTACGTATTCCGATTCATCGGACGCCAACCAACTGGCTACATTTCCAATGTCTTCGGGTTCCCCTATTTTTCCGTATGGAATAAGTTTCAACATTTTTTTTCTTCCTTCATCGGTACTCCAAACATCCTTATTAATATCGGTTTTAATGGCTCCTGGCGCTATATTGTTACAGCGTATTTTTTTGGACGCATATTCTTGGCAAATGCTTTGCATCAGCATCTTTAATCCGCCTTTTGCCGAGGCATAATTGGCATGACCGGCCCAAGGTATAATCTCATGAACACTACTCACATAAATGATTTTTCCTAGAGAACGGGATATTTCCTTTCGCATACCCCGTTGCATAAATTCGGTCAGTGCCGCTTTCGCCACCAGAAACTGTCCGGTAAGGTTTACATCTATAACCTGTTGCCAATCTTCCAAGGACATTTCATGAAGGGCGTAGTCTTTTTGAATTCCTGCATTGCCTATGGCTATGTCTACCGTGCCAAATTCTGCTATTGTTTTCTTAAAAAGTTTGGTTACATCTCCGGGGTTACTAACGTCGGCCTTGATGACTAAAACACCGGCACCGGAGGACTGTTTAGAAAGCCAATGGGCGGTTCCCTCCGCGCCCTCTTTGTCATTGTAATAATTTACCACAACGTTGGCACCTTCCTTGCCTATAGCCTTGGCAATGGCCGAGCCAATTCCACTACTGGAACCGGTTACAATACATGTCTGGCCCACAAGTCTTTTAACTGGTTTTTCCATGTTATTCTTTGCTGGAAAGGTAATTTAAATACAATGGACAGCTGGTCCCCCGACTTTATTGGATGATGATTTTAACCGATTGTGATACCTTTTTTATAGAGACAACCAAATACCTGTTTGCGTTGATCTAGGGTTTATTAAATGGATAGATTTAAGGTGTAATTAAAAAAATATAATATAATGGAAACCACGGAAGCTGCCATCGGCATTAAAAAAGAGAATAGGGAAGCAGTAGTTGATATGTTAAAGCAACTATTGTCGGATGAATATGTGATGTATACAAAATACCGTAATGCACACTGGAACGTAGAGGGAATCGATTTTCATAGTAAGCATGTTTTCTTTGAAGAAGAATATGGCAAATTGGAAAAAACGCTGGATGAAGTTGCGGAACGTATTCGCATGCTGGGATTCTACTCTCCTGGTAGCATGCAACAATTTTTGAAATTGTCCGCCTTAAAGGAGAACGGGCCGGAACAGAACGATAGTGGAAGTTTTATGGAGGTACTTTTGGAAGACCACGAGACCGTTATTAAATTCATTAGAAAAAGTATTGGTGATAATGCCGAAGCCCATAATGATGAAGGAACAGCGGATTTCATTACCGCGGTAATGCAAATGCACGAACAAATGGCTTGGATGCTGCGTGCTTCCGTAAAGAAGTTTAACTAGAAAAAGTCGAAACATTTAAGAACGCTCAAGGCGGTAGGAGTCAATTCTTACCGCTTTTTTATGCTTTGTACTTATGAGAGGATTCGATTTGGGTTTATTGTGAATCTTGAGGAAAATGCCTATAGACTAGCTATTGGTAATCCATTTCCTTAGCGCGTTTTTTTGTTGGGGAAATATCCGAGAATGTACGGTTTTCAGACAATCAAAACTAAATCGCTTCCGTGGTTTCGCCAAAGACTTCTTGGTTCCTTCTTTTTTAGTTTTGTCCTAGCTTTCCCACAGGTATAGCCTCTTGTACGTTTTGGGATGATTCCTTAAAAACAGTAAAAAAAGAATCCGCCTAAAAGGCGGATTCTCTACATTGTTTTAAATCAATTATGATTAGGCTGTCACAGCTGCCAAATTCTGATGGTCTTGATAATGCTTAGGGCTACAGTTATATTTTTGCTTGAATATCTTGGAGAAGTAGCTTCTACTGGTAAGACCTACCGTGTACACAATTTCAGAAATGTTCAAATCGGTGGTTTTGATCAGGTTTTCAGCGGTTTCCACACGTACATTTCTAATATAGTCGGATACCGTGCGGTCATGTAATAATTTAAAGCCTTCCTGGAGCTTGGCAGGAGACATCCCACTTTTTTTACTAAGGTATTCTAAGCTATACTTTACTTCGGGGTAGTTTTTTACAAAACTGGAAAGTTCCTTTACGCTCTCCATCTCTTTTCTGCTCAAGGAGCCAAAGTTATTTTTGGAGTTTTTCATATCCTCGTTATGTTGCTGTATTTCAAGGGCCAACATCATATGTACATTCCCCTTTATAAGTAAGCTACGTACGATTCCTCCTTGCTTAATGGCCTCTATCTGTTGCATTATTTCAGCTATCTTAAGATTATAGGAACCGGTATAGGCAAATATTTCATCGCCAATTTTGGGCATAAAGGTCTTTTTGAGTTGTGTTTGCAATAGGTTGATGGATTCATCGCTATTGGCGCTGGCGTGCGTATTTACACTAATGCTCGAAAGTTTTACCTCCGTATCCTTTCTAAAGAACAAACAGGTGTTCCTACTGGGGTCACTGGCAAATATGCCGGTTTGAAATTGGTTCAAGTACCTTTGCTTTCCGTTCAAGCCAAAACTGTGGCTCATTTGTCCTTCCGCACAATATAGGAAATAGATAGGATTGGTAACCGGTGTATTTCTAACGATAAGGGTATCTTCCTTAAAGGTAAGGTTATAGTCGATAAATGAAATATTTTTATTTACAGAAACTCCGGTAATCTCCCCTGTGGCCAGATCGTTGTCCAATTCTAGTTTGTATTCTTTATGTATGGTGTTAAGGAAACCTCCTAATTCTTGTTTTAGTTGGGTAAATGCGTGTTCTAGATTATTGGATTTAAGTTCTATTATTTTCATGGTGTTGTTTTTAAGTGATTATGTTTAAAGTGATGCTAATTTTTTAGTCCGTTTGTAATGGACTTTAAGTAGATTTCCTCCAGCAAAAGCTGTTTGGCATTTGAAGCGGCTATCTATTTTTGTTAATCGGAATTGAATTCCGTACTTTGATTTGTCATTCCCATAATGAAGTTATTGGGCATTTGACCATCATTTTTTTCTACAACTTTAGCAGACCAGGTTCGGCCAACTCTAGCGTTTGTATATTCCTTGCTTTTAATTTCTTTTTTCATATCTGGGTTAGGTTTTTAAAGTGTATGTTCGACTTATCTCTTTGCTTGATACAAATTTGATCAATTGACCTGCTTGCCGGGTTACACAATTTTTGTATTCCGTTATATAATTATCGGAAAAAGGTCTATTTCTAACGGGAATGGACTAAATATTAATGGTGATGAGCGAATTTGGTTTTTTTTATCGTTTAGTTCTTTATGTTGCATAGCTAGGATAAATAGGTTCTTTACTAACCTATGAACAGACCACCACTATGGAGAACTTGGATTACGGGATCATTGGAAATTGTAGAAGTGCGGCACTCATATCAAAAACCGGAAGTATAGATTGGTGTTGTCTTCCCGAGTTCGATGCGGCTTCCGTATTTGCGAAACTGTTGGATGATGATATCGGTGGCAGTTTTGGTTTTGTCGTAGACGAATCATATACCATAGAACAGGATTACGAAAAGAACACTTGTATTTTAGTGACAAAATTTAGATCTAACGACGATTGTTTTGAAGTCCATGATTTTATGCCCCGCCATCCCACGGCACAGCGAAGTCATCATGCACCGCCAGAATTGATTAGGTTTTTAAAGCATATTTCCGGTCGGCCAAAATTAAAGGTGGTCTATGACCCCAAATTGGGATATGCCCTTGGCGAAACCAAAACATACATTAAAAAAAATTTTGTAGCCAGCTTAATAAGGGAACAGAAGTTCGAAACTATTTTCCTATATACTTCGTTCGACAAGAAATCTGTAGTGGAACAGGAAGAAATTATATTGGAGGAGGATGGTTTTTTTCTTTTGGGCTACAATGAAAAAATTAAGCCGCCCAACATAGAAAGCATGTTTATGGAGTTGGAGCGCACCAGGGTCTATTGGCTAAATTGGTCCGAACGCACTACCACATACGAAAAATTCGATGCTGAGATTAAAAGAAGTGCCCTTACCTTAAAATTACTGAGCTATGATAAGACCGGTGCCGTACTGGCCGCCCCTACCACCTCTTTGCCCGAAGCTATAGGGGAAGAACGGAATTGGGACTATCGCTATTGTTGGATAAGGGATGCCTCCATGGTCATAAAAGTAGTTTCCCAATTGGGCCATAAGAATATTGCAAGACGCTACCTGAAATTCATTATAGACCTCATGCCCGATAAGGATGAAAAGCTTCAAATTATGTACGGGATACACTTTGAAAAAAAACTGACCGAACGAACATTGGACCATCTATCTGGCTATAAAGGTTCGAAACCGGTACGCATAGGTAATGCGGCATACGAGCAAGTACAGAACGACATGTACGGTATTCTTATGGACGTCATCTATAACCTTATAGCAGAGTTCCCGCTAGAAATGGAGAATGGGGACGAACTATGGGGCATAACCAAGGGAATTGTGTGGATCGTGGAACAGCATTGGCAAGAAGCCGATAAAGGCATCTGGGAATTTCGTTCAGAGGATAAACATTTTACCTTTTCAAAAGTACTTTGTTGGGTAGCCATAGATAGGGCACTAAAAGTGGCCGAACTGTTTAAAAAACATCATAAAATTGAAAAATGGAAAGCACTTGAAGCCGCTATCAAAGCGGATATATTGGACAAAGCGTGGAACGATGACAAACAGGCTTTTACCCAATCTTACGGCTCGGAACATATGGATGCTTCCGTTTTGTTAATGGAATCCTATGGTTTTATAGACGCGAAAGACCCTAAATATAGTAGTACGGTAATGGCGATAGAAAAGGACCTCTGCAACGACGGTCTCCTATATAGGTATACGAACAAGGACGATTTTGGGAAACCATCCTCTTCCTTTACGATCTGCACCTTCTGGTTCATTAATAGTCTTTTCAAAATTGGGAAAGAAGAAAAAGCCTTGGAGCACTTTGAACGTATTTTAACGTACGGAAACCATTTAGGGCTTTTTAGCGAGGACATAGATTTCCAATCAAAACGACTTCTAGGAAATTTTCCTCAAGGATATTCACATTTAGCTTTGATCGAATGTGCCATCAATTTTTCAAAGAAAACTGAAAGATCACTTTTATTGGAGGAAATAGGATAAAGGCCGGATAAGTTTTAAATTTTGAATGGCTGATTTTTAACACATATTATTTTGGTTGGCGCTAGTTCAGTACCGCGCTGAATTTTGGCTGAATCCTTTGATTTCTTTTTATGTTGTCAACGGTTTAAAAGCCGTGGTAATAGCTAAAATGGGCTTTCGCCCAAAACACCGACAATAACTTAAGAACCCTGTTGGAGTTAAAATCATCATTTCTTTTACTAGAGCCTTTCGTATTTAAAAGTAAGTTCGTTGAAGAGGTAGTTGAATGCGGATGCTTAAAAATATACTCTTTTATACCTTTTAACTTTTTATTTCCTTTCCTCTTTGGCTGCGGCTTTCGGGGCAAACGCAAACTTAAGCCGGTAGATACACGCAAAAGGTACTGCCTTTTCCTTTCTCGCTGTCAGCTACAATATGTCCTTTATGATTATCGACGATTTTCTTACAAATGGCTAGACCGATACCCGTACCGGAATATTCCTCTTTTTGATGCAGCCGCTCAAAAAGGCCAAAAATTTTCTCCGAATTCTCTTGGTCAAATCCAATACCATTGTCCATAACCGATAGTCTATAATAGCTTCTGGGTTTCTTTTCAAAATTGGCGGGTATTTTTGCCTGTAGTACTTTTATACAATCGATGACAATTTTTGGAGCTTCGGTTGTGCTGCGGTATTTAACGGCATTGGAAACAAGATTGTTCAATAGCTGCTCCATCTGAAAGGTAATGGCTTTTATGGTAGGCAGTTTGTCTACGGTGATTTCTATATGCGTTTCGGTTATGCGCTCTTCTAAATCTTCCAGTACCTTGTTCAAGGTTTCGTTCAAGTCTACATTTACAAAGTCTTCCTTGGATCTGTTAAGCCGTGAATAGGATAGTAGATATTTTATAAGGGTTTGCATGCGATTTGCCGATTTATTGATTTTTTCGAGATATATCCTCCCTTTTCCTGAAAATTTCTCTAGCTCGTCATCTGAAATACTTGAAATAAACAGCTGAATCTTTCTTACGGGTTCTTGCAGATCATGGCTGGCCACCCTGTTGAACGATTCTAGTTCGGCATTGGAACGTTGTAGTTCCTCATTTTTATTTTTCAGTTTTTGTTCAGACTTAATTTCCTCGGTAATGTCCTGTACCACACCTACCATCATTTTTTTTCCGTCTCTATTTTCAATATGCCCATTGGTGCGAAGGTGGCGCGTTTTTCCCGTTTTGGTAATCACACGATAGGTATGGGTCTTCATTTCTCCTGTCCTCAATGACTTTTCTGCCCTTTTACCGTATTCTTCCAAATCATCAGGATGTACAAAGGTTTTGAAGTTTTCAAAAGAAGCTTTGAATTCTTTTGGCTCGCACTCAAGTAAGCGATAAAAATTATCCGAAAGTTGGGAGTCGTGGCTTTTTGTGTTCCAAAGGTAACTCCCTACCTTTGCCAGACTTTCCGCCTCGCTAAGAATGGAATTTTGGATTTGTAGTTCTTCGTTCAAGCGGATCTGACGTTCGGCCTTTTTCTTTTCTTCTGTAATTTCGGTAGTTGTCACCGTAACCCCGTCGTTCAATTTTATGGCAGTAGCTCTGAACCATAATGTATGTTCATTCTTTACATAGGATGTTTCATAAACCATCTGCTTTTCTTCTTCGATACAGATGACCAATTTCTCAAAAACGCCCGAATTGAAAATGGCAGGGAATATTTTTGATGCCTTCTGATTTTTTATCTCATTGGGCGTATCTCCCGTTACCGGATTAATGGCATCATTGATAAAAAGGATTTCGAAATCTATAATTTTGTTATGCTCATCACGTACCGATGCCAGGTTCATAACCACGTTAGAGGTGCTTTTTAAGATATTGTTCAAAAACGCCCTGCCATCCAATAACAATAGATTTTGCTCTTCAAGGCGTTCGTTGAGTGCCCTTAATTTCCCCTCGGTTTCTTTCTCGGAGGTAGTGTCACGCGCCGTATTCGTAACCCCGTTACCTAACTTGTTTACGGTATTTGTAAGCCAAACCTTTTTGCCATCAAAGTTGTACTCGCCCAAATGCGTCTGCATCTCGCCTGTTTGTAGGCAAATTTTCATTAGGTCAAAAAGACCGTTTTTTGCGGCCATTGGAAAACTGTCCTTAAGGCGGGTTCCTATTATATTGGTCTGGGAGTCTCCCGTAACCTTCTCAATTTGTTCGCTGGCAAAGAGAAACTTAAAGTCTATAAGTTCTTTATTTTCGTTCAGAACAGGCTCAAAATGACTTACCACGTTCGGACTGCTTTTTAGGACATTTTGAACAAATGCACTGGATTGCTGTGTGAGTTTACGTTCTTTATTTATATATAGGAAGGAGAAAACAGAAATGGATAATGCGGACATTCCCAAAAACAAGGTCATTAAAGGAGTGAAATAGACCGATCTTTGATAAGACTCTTGTCGTTCCCGCAATATCATTTCTTCGGTCTTCGTCATTTCTTTTTTAATGCGATTCAGCACCTCCAAAGATGCTGTTACGGCGTTGACGGTGGTACTATAATTTCCCTGTTCCTGATCGTCAGGGTTTTCAGAGGCCTCCAGATCGCTTAGGGCCTTATAAAATGTGCCTTGTGCACCGGCAATCTCCGCTACTCTTTTTTGTTGGGTCGGGTTGTCCAAGGTAATTAGGCGCAGTTCTTCCAAGAGAACTTGCGCGCTATCTTTTTTACTATCTAATACGGTTGTGCGCCCAGCCCTTTGCCGCAACCGATTTTCGAATACGGTGGACTGTATCACTCCATATTGGGAGAAAAGGTGATTAATTTTTGTTTCCGTGCGCAGCGTTCGCGCCACCAAATCTGTCGCGTCCCGTAACCCCTGTATTTGCTTGTACGTACTACTGCCAATGTAGACCAATAGACCAAGGGCCAGAACAAATAGTAAGATGAAGATTTTAGAAGGTTTGACCAATGTTTTGCGTGCTTTTTTAATCGGATTGCGTGCGTTAGCTAATATAACAAAAGGGTTCCTAACGCTGCTAACTCTTTAACAACCGTTACACGATTGCGTCAAAGAAAATAGGTTGAGAGCACTAGTTCGCAAGTTTGCTGCACTACCATTTTTCTTAAAGCCGCAATAAGAAATTATCCCTATTTAAGGTAGAGGTATGGTATTGCCAATTCAATTTTAAAACGCGTTCTACCGCCTTTTTTAGTGCCTTGAAACTATTTGGTTTATTTATATAAATGTTGGCGCCCTTCACAAATGTTTCCTCTATATCTTCTTCAGACGAGGATGTGGAATAGATGGCGACACACACGTTTCTGAGCGTTTCGTTTTCACGAATTTCCGTTAAGCATTGCAAGCCATCTTTTATGGGCATGTTCAAATCTAAAAATATGATTTCGGGCAACATACAATTTGGCAGCAAGAGATAGTCCATCAAAGCCTTGCCGTCGTTAAATAGGGACAACTTTGTTTTAATTTCTATTTCATCAATAGCTTCTTCAAATAGCGTACGGTCGTCCGCATCATCGTCTGCCAAAATGATATTCATAAGTTTAAATGCCACAGGTGCCTAATTTTTTTACGGCATTACTTCCCTTTCCTTTCGTTTTTTAATAATGCGCTGAAAAGTGGAAGGTGTTAAGCCGGTTGTTTTTTTGAACTGTGCGGATAGGTGTGCTACACTGCTGTAGTTTAAACTGTACGCAATTTCGGTCAAGGTAAGATTTTTATGGATAATCATATGTTTGGCCAGGTCGATTTTTTTCAGGATGATGAAATTTTCTATAGAAGAATGTGTCGCCTCGGAGAACAAGGTAGAAAGATAGGAATAGGAGTACTTTAATTCTTCGGTTAAATAGGTAGAAATATTGTATTTACGTACATCCTCTACATTGTTCAAAAGATGGGCAATAGCCTCCTTTATAAGCTGTACCAGCCCATTCTGGGAATCTTCCAATAACTCTATGCCATATTTTTCAAAAGCTTCCGTTAGTTTAAGAAACTGAGCTTCCGAAGGTTTTTTTTTGAACTCAATCTCGCCCAAACTTTTTATGCTATAGTCAACATCCAAGGCATCCAATTGCTCTTTTAATACCGTTCTGCAGATGAGCATATAATTGACTTTGATATTTAGAATCATGATCAGGGTTTTGTTCTTTGATGTAAAATGACCTAAAAATACAAAATGAAAAGCCAGCGCAAAACTAAAGATATGCGATTTGCGAAAATGGGAAGGAATGAAAACGGTTGTTTTATTCTTCTATATCGAAGATATTGGCCTTCTGGGACATATTTTCTTTGGGAACGGCATTAAAAAATTCCGCCATCACGGTATCGCTCGCGGGACTATGATTTGCCAATACGGTTCCCTTACTTTTATCCTTTGTTTCAATAAGGTATAAAATGGACATATCCGAAGGATTGCTTGTTCCCTCAAAACGATGTTCGGCTACGATATATACATCCTTAGGACTGTATTTTACTTTGCTCTTCAAATCTACTAAAAGCGTATCTACGATCCTGTAGTTGTTGGTAAATCCCTTTTCTTGATAAATTTCTATATAATCTTTTTCACTTTTTAAGTCCTTCTTTTCCATTTTTCCATTTTTTAAAAATTAAATAAAAAACGGACGTTTTACCTTAGAGGAAAACGCCCGTTCACTACAAACTAACTACACCACTACTTAATTATCGTCGGTAGCATCATCTATCTCATCGCCTACTTCCTCAACGCCTTCTTCAATGTCATCACCTACCTCGTCTAAAGTATCCTCTACTTTTTCCTGGGTGGATTTTTCTTCCCTACAGCTCGTAAGTGTGGAGAAGGACAGTGTAAAAAACACCATGAACAATACATACATAATTGATTTTTTCATTTTAATTTATTTAAGGGTTGTATATCGGTTGTCTTGTATGGCCCTGAACCAATATTTACAAGGCGGTTTTTACTATACTTTTTTTCTTCCCGTAATGAAGGAGATGACAAAAAGAATCAAGAAAATAAAGAATAATACTTTGGCAATACTGGCAGCTCCTGCTGCAATTCCACCAAATCCAAGGATTCCGGCTATTATTGCCAATATAACAAATGTGACTGTCCAACGTAACATACTATTTTGAGTTTTAAAGGTTGTGTTGATGCGGTATCAACTTACTATTACAAATATGGCCATATAGTAAAGTATTGCTTATCGTAATCCAATGGATTGTTAACCTATTACATTTTTAACCTTGGTAAGGGGTAGAAAAGAAAGGAAGTTTTTTGCTGAGAATCCTATGAAACTACTCGTCCTAGTTTTTTGCACATGGCCAACTTCACCAAAATCAGGGCTGTTTCAGGACGATTGTCACCTACTATTTTGGTTTCAGTACGCCGAAATAGGTTAAAGGGACGGTATTGTTGCTCTTTAATGGAATTGGAAACTCACGGTACTGCAACTGCCTTTTAGTTACTAAAAACGGCTAAGAGTTGGCTTTATTCAGCAATGGTTGTCAGGACTCAAAGCACTAACAGATGTTCTTTCCTGCTGTAGCTGCCTACTTGGATGCCTTGGGTTTATAGGCATATTAACCTATTTAAAAAACCCTTCGTACCTTGGTGCGTACGGGAAGTTAGTTTTTAAAGGGGGCAGTGGGTAGGTTGTCGTAAAAAAAGGCATCTAACATGGAATCGTAGGAGATATTATTATTGTATAGTTCCCTGGCTATTGTATGTGATTTCATTTCATATTCATGTGGGGCATACACTATTTCTTTTATATCACTCCTATCTAAACCTTCGTCCAACCAAGCGGATTGTAGTTCCCTAGATAGTATTTTTGGCATTGTCTCTCCTATATTATGTACACTTTGCACAAGTTCATCTGCTTTGCAGGTAATAATGGAACACGTAAGGAAACCATCTTCCAAAACACTATAAATGCCTGCAAGGCAGAACGGTTCGCCATTGGACTTTCTGACTAGGGAAGGGTATAGTATGCCATTGTGCACATAGGAAGTAAAAAAGCCTGTAATAGGAATCAAACATCTTTTTTCTGATAGCGATGTAGAATGCCAAGAATTGGGGTTCACGTCTTCCAAGGTCATATTTAGGGTATTGCAAACGTTTTGGAAAATGCTCCAATCTTCTTTGTAGCCGTTGGGGAGTAGGCCCCAGATTGCCGGAGTTATTGTGCCTTTGTCGTTCATGGCAACTATGGGAATGGTAGCTTCGTCAAGGCCGTTTATCAAAATCTTCTTTTCATAGAGACTGGGATATTTTAGCGGTCGCGACATGGTTTTTTCCAATACTTTCCGGCTTGCGGTGTTCGAGATTTTATAATACATCTTTTTGTTTTAAAAGTTAAGGTTTGGAAACGTTTGGTTTAACTTTATCAAATAAATCAATGTTGTTATCAATATAAAAGTCTTTAGCTGCGGGATGACTGATTTTACGACCGCAGAAAATTCTTGTATATAGTAAAAACGGATGCTCTTGAGCACCCGTTTTCCACCTGTATTTTTACGTCCTAGCTAAAATCTTCTAAGCGCTTTATTTTGTTCAAAGCCGTTTTAATGCTATTCATTTGTTGCGTTAGGAGTGTCGCCGTGCTTGGCGGTAGGTTTGTTTCGCTTAAAACATCCTCATACTCCTTAACTGCCGCCTTTTCTCCTCGTATAGATTCCTCTAACATGGATTCTGCATTATCCGCAGAAAAGAAAGCTTTGGTGTCCATCCATGCCCTGTGCATAGCTCCTGTTGCACTCCCGCCTTTATCAGGAGTTTCTCCGAACAGGGCAATTTCCGATTTCAGCGCATGTCCAAAATCGTAGCGTTCTTTACTTCTTTCTACAAAATAGGATTTCAACATTAGATGATCCGTATGGTCCGCGGCTTTCTTGTAGCCCTTTTCGGCATCGTATGTTTTCTCTAAGAGGTCGTTCAATTTTTCTCCTAAGGTTGCTGTGTATGTACTCATAATTGTATTTGATTTAATGATTGGGGTACTTTCTTTTAAGATGCGTCCCATTTAACATCTACCACTAAGATACTTCTAAAGTATGGGTGCGTTTGACCCGATTACTATAATTATTGGCGCAATTAATCGTCAAGGTTTTCAAATGCCAATGCGTTAGTATTTTTACGGATAACAATCGCAAAACATCAGTAATTTCTTATTTTTCCAACGGATGTAGTATATGTCCGAAACACTAAATAGCAAGCGATGATTCAAAAAGGAACAGAAGTAAGATGGAAATGGGGCAGTGGCACTGCCCAAGGCAAAGTTGAGCAAACCTATACCTCAAAAACCACTAAAACTATTAAAGGAAATGAAGTGACTCGCAATGGAGAAGAGGGCAATAAAGCGCTGTACATTAAGCAGGAAGATGGAGATTACGTATTAAAAAGTGAAAGTGAAGTGACCCGCTCTGATTGAATATCTCCGCTTCCCGTAATATAAACCCGATCAGGTCTTTGTCATGGAAAATTCGTTGGGAAAATCCAAAGTTCGAATAGGGAAGGGTATCGTAATGTCGTTTTTGTCAAATGCTTTCTTAATGGAGATTATAGCTTCCGTTTTTGCCTTTGCCACCTCAAGTGCAGAAGTAGAATCGATCCAAAAGCGCGTTTGAAAATTGATGGAGCTATCGCCGAATTCCGTATAGAGGAAAATAACTTCATCTACATTCTCTACAGGTTTAAAGGTTTCTACAATAGTTGTACAGACCAATGTCCGTACAAACTCCAAATCCGATGAATATTCCACACCACAATCCAAAATAACCCTAGACTGCGCCGTGGTAGAAAAGTTTTTGATCGGGTTCTCCAACACCTGTTTGTTGGGGAGGTAGACCAAGTTGTTATCCGGCTGTTTTATGGTCACGGCGCGTAAATCTATATTTGTGACTTCCCCTTCATAACCGTTGCTTTCTATCCAATCCCCAAATTTTACTTGCTTAATGTACGAAAGCACTATCCCGGAATAGGTGTTGGCCAAGGCGCCTTGCAAGGCCAGACCAACTGCCAAACCTGCCACTCCGGCACCTGCTAAAATGGTATTTAGGGCCTTACTAAGGTCTAGAATTCCGAGCACCAGGAATATGCCCGCCAATATCACCAGCACGGAAATGAGCTTTGCGATTACATTTTTCAATGATTTTTGCAAACTGCTCCTGCTTAAAAGGCGTAAGGTTAGCCTGCTTATATATTTTGAGAGCAGTATAGTGAGAATGAATACAAGGATCGCAATAACGATATTTGGCAAGTTTAAGATCAATTGGTCTACCCAAGTTTCTAGTCGGGAAGTCATTTTACTCCATGCCTCCCCTATATTCATTTCCATTTTTTATTTTATTAAAAATTAAGGTATCGGTTTTTTTGATGGCTGCGACAGCTAGCGCATAGCAATGACTACCGTTTTTGATGGCTGCGATTAGTATGCGTAAAATCCAATTAAAGTAAAACTACTTTATGGGTTGCGAACTGCGGTGCTTTAATACATTATAGGTTAACCGAATTGCTGTTCATGCTACTTAAAAGCAGCTATAGGGAATGGGGTCAGTATTATAACCGATTGAGGCTATGTGCCGGGACAACTTAACGCACTTTTATATTTTAAATAGATCTGCATGCAAAACCCTGTCGCTTTTATTAAAAAATTACTGAAGAAAGGATACCGGAAAGCAATGCGTAGTATTGCATTCTATCCCGTAATTGTTAGTCTGTCCCTTTTTTCCTTGGCGATAATTACCCTAAATCTGGAAAACTGGAATTTCGTAATCGATATAAAAAAAAGCAATCCTTATTTGTTCATAGAAGATACGGAAACGGCGCGTACAATTCTTTCTACTTTGATTGCCGGAATAATAACCCTGACCGTTTTTAGTTTTACCATGGTCATGGTGGTATTAAACCAAGCGGCGTCCAATTTCTCCCCAAGATTGCTTCCCGGTCTGGTGTCCAATAAACGACATCAACTTATATTAGGATTCTATATAGGCACTTTATTATACTCCACCGTGATATTAATTTCCTTGGGCGCGTATGACTTGGAAAACAATACGGTGGGCATGTCAACTACGCTGGCCGCTGTGTTGGGAATCTCTTGCGTAGGTCTTTTTGTGTCGTTCATCCATAATATTTCAAGTGCCGTACAAATACAGAATATTGTCGAAAGTATTTACCGGCGGTCGAAGGATACCTTAGAACATTATTTCCAAAAGGAGTTAACGGAAATAACTCCTTTAAAATTTGTTGGGGATGATGATTATAAGCTTATAGCCTCCAACAAAGAAGGATATTTTCAAGGTTTTGATATCCATTTATTGGATGCAGCCATTTTCAACACCGATTTACAACTGGTCGTTGTACCTTATACCTGTGAACATATATGGAATGGAAGTCCCCTTTTTAAAACCAGCAGGTCACTAACAAAAGAGGAAGAAGCTGCGCTCCTTTTCGCCTGTATCGTTTCAAAGGACCTACATGATGGTAATCATCCGCTTTTAGGATTGATAAAACTCATGGAAATTGGGGTTAGGGCCATGTCGCCCGGCATAAATGATCCCGGTACGGCCTTAGATGTAGTTCACAAATTAGGCCCACTGCTGGCCCAAATGATTCGTTTGCCCGCCTACACCTCAAATTATGATATGAAAAGGAGCCTAGTGGTAGTGAAGACCAACATTTCAACTTCTATGCTCTTAAGCACTATAGTCCAACCTATTCGTTTGTATGCTAAAAAGGATAGCAGTTTAATGACGGCCCTAATTAAAACCTTTGATTATTTAAAGCTTTCCCACGGAATTTCTGAAGAGGATAAAGAGGCTATAGCCCAAGAACAAATAGCACTAGAAGAGGACATTGCTAAATTCATTACCAACAAGAAGGACAAACAACGCATCTTGGGGCTTTTGGCAGATTTAGGATAATTCTATCATTTCCTTGGCAAGGCTATTTTGTTACCGTAGAAACTACAGTTGATACAAGGTATACTATATCACATGCCTGGTAAATATGTTTTCTGTAAAGGTAGCTCCTTCTGAAAAACGTATGTTTAGGGTTAATAGTTTTTTATATATCGTTAAGGACATCCTTTCCCAACACCTATATTTTGGAACACACATAAAATTTAAAATAATGATAAAACCTAAGACAGTAGTACCCGATCTAAAATTGGATTTGATCAATGACACCCAATGGAGTCTAAATTCACAGCGAAGCGATACTTTTACCATGGTGGTATTTTATAGAGGTCTACATTGCCCCGTTTGTAAAAAATATTTGGAAACCCTTGCTACTAAATTGGATGATTTTAGCCAAAGGGGAGTTCATGTAATCGCTATAAGTTGCGATAGCGAGGAAAAGGCAAAGAAAACGGGTAAGGAGTGGGCTATTCCGCTGCTTCCGGTAGGTTTTGAGTTGTCTGTCGCCAAGGCGCAAGAATGGGGTCTTTATATATCGCAAGGAATAAAGGAGTCGGAACCTGATGAATTTTCTGAACCCGCTTTATTCCTGGTACGCCCAGATAGCACGCTTTACGCAGCCTCTATTCAAAGCATGCCTTTTGCAAGGCCAGATATGGATGCTATTTTAAAAGCGATAGATTTCATAATTAAGGAAGATTATCAGGCAAGGGGAGGTGCATAAGTGCCATTCGTAACTTCTAGAAATTAAAAAGCGGTAACGGAAACAATCAAATTTCCATCACCGCTTTTCACTGTTACGCTGTTTGCCGTTTGGCTATTTTATGATTTTCTTTAGGAGCATCAGGGCTCCATATTTTTTTACTCCTTTGAGAAGTGTGGCTAACCAATTAATTGGTCTTAAATCTTCCTTAAACTGGTGCTTGGTCATTTTAAGTTCTTCCAAGTATATCTTCCGCTGTAGACTAAGCACGTGTAGTTCCAGTTTAATATCTTCTAGAGAGGTAAATGGCGGTCTTTTCATTGGTCAAAATAGTTTTCGGAAAGCTTGCGGACGACAAGCTTCTCCACGTTTTTTCTAAATAGGTATACAGTACCCATACATACAAAAAATACAAGGCCAACGGTTAAGAAGCCCAAAGCGGCACTACCAAAATAGACGGTCAATGCCGAGGCCGCCGCTATAGCCGAGAATATAAGGCCAAGAGCGAAAAGAACGCCATAGATGGCCACCTTACAGGTAGTAGAGGACAAGATTGCCAACTGCTGAAATACTTTTAATTCATAGTATTTCTTGGTCGTATGCACATAGGCCTGCCCTTTTTCGGCAGCCTCTGAACTAGTTTCATCCAATGCTTCTATAATTCCCATTTATGATTTTTGAAGTTTCTTATTGCTTGTTTTAAGTTCTGAAAGTTTTTTCTCTAGGGAGGTGATGACATCTTCGGTCTTATGGCTCACGTCCGAGACAATACTTTCCAATTGATTCTCTAGGGATTCCCTTTTTGTAGCTACTGTAGAAGCGGCCCTGTCCCTAAGATCCATGGTGGTCTCCGCAATAGAATCCTTTGCAGCTTCCGCCTGTTCGGCAATCCTTCTTCGTGTTACGGAACCTTTGTCCGGAGCAAATAGAATGCCTAGTGCAGCACCTATGGCCGTTCCTGCCAAAATTCCTAAAAATGTATTTCCATTGTCGTTCATAGTATAAAATTTATGTGTTATTAATTTGATTTATTACAAAGATGGCCCATATGCATAAAAGGGGTTGACCCAAAAGCGTAAAAGGTTAACGTGGTCGGCAATATGTGCTAGCATCAATAGCAAAACGGATTGCGATAGTAGTTTAATTTCTTCCTGCCTATCTTGTTCCTTAAATTAAAAACAGGACAAAAATGATTACGACAAGAAACCCGTATACCCATAAGGACTTAAAGCAATATAAGTTGCATACCGCTATTGAAACCACACAAATGGTAAAAGGCGCGATAACTGCCTTTGATAGTTGGAAGGAAGCCCCGGTTTCTTATCGTGTGGAACTACTTAAAAAGGTATCCGAGCTGTTGAGAAATCGAAATCAGGAATATGCCGATCTTATGACCCAAGAAATGGGAAAGCCCATAAGTCAAGGCTTGGCAGAAATAGAAAAATGTGCTTGGGCTTGCGATTTTTACGCTGAAAATGCGGCCCAGTTCTTATCGGACGAGTTGATTGCCACCGATGCGGACGAGAGTTTTATTAGTCATGACCCCATAGGAACAATTTTGGCCATTATGCCCTGGAACTTTCCTTTTTGGCAGGTTGTTCGTTTTGCGGCACCTACTTTAACGGCCGGCAACACGGCCATTTTAAAACATGCCTCCAACACCACAGGTTGCGCTTTGGCCCTCGAACAATTGTTTTTGGATGCCGGATATCCCAAGAATTGTTTTCAAACACTTCTGACCGATCATGAACAACTGGAAAAATTGATTGCAAATGATGGCATCAAAGGAGTTACCCTAACCGGAAGCGAAAAGGCAGGCCGCGCGATTGCCGCTTTGGCAGGAAAAAATTTGAAAAAGTCGGTTATGGAATTGGGCGGCAACAACGCCTGTATAGTTTGGGAAGATGCCGATTTGGACAAGCACTTGGATACCATGGTAAAGGCCCGTATGCAGAATACCGGGCAAAGTTGTATTGCGGCAAAACGATTTATTGTTGTGGATGCTATATATGATAACTTCATCACTGCTTTTAAGAAGAACGTGCAATTATTGCGATCAGGTGACCCGGCTGATGCAAAAACGGAAATTGGGGTCATGGCCCGCGAAGATTTGGTCGACACCCTAGAAAAACAGATTAGAACATCTGTGGAGAAGGGAGCCAAAGTAACCTTAGGCGATGGAAGGGACGGTAATTATTTTGAGCCTACCATTTTGGAAAACGTGACCCAAGGGATGCCGGCGTTCGATGAAGAACTTTTTGGCCCCGTAGCGGCTATTGTTAGGGCAAAAGATAGAGATGATTCGATTGCTATAGCTGCCGACTCCAAATTCGGTTTGGGGACAATGCTCTTTACCCAGGACATAGAAGCTGCACGAAAGGCGATAGGTTCCATTCCCGACGGTGCCTTCTTTATCAATGAAATGGTCAAATCTGACCCTAGGCTTCCCTTTGGCGGCACTAAGAATTCAGGTTACGGGCGAGAGCTATCCAAGGAAGGTATGTTGGAATTCGTGAACAAAAAAACGATTTATATTAAGAAATAAATCAGTCATCTTAAAATTTTCAAAAAATGAAACAAGGAGAAGAGCAAACAAAATTTGTAAAAGAGCCGGAAGAACCCACACGCGATTATATTTTTCAAAAGAATAAAAAAACGAAACTAGGGGCCGGCATCATGGTGGTATTTTTGGTAGTGCTGGCAATTGGGGTGGCTATTTCCATTTATTATTTTGGTACGTCTTAACTTTAAAGGCTTAAGTGCAGGTTAAAAACTGTAACTATTCACCCCTGTTCAGAAATCCTCTTGTTTTACCCTAGCCCTAAAGGGAACCAAGACGATTTCTGGCCCCTCAACCTTTGGTCCCGATTGAATCGGAAAAAGACCTACAGATTACGTCCTTTTATCCTAAGTCAACTTCCAATAACTATATGTTATACCCACAGAAATAATGACGGCTCCAAATATTAAGTCATCATTTATTTTGCTTAAGTATTGATATTCAAATATTTGTAATTCTGTCTACCGTCTACCGTCTACCGTCTAACCAATGTGGTGGTATTTCTCCAAGTATAAAAAACGACCCCTACCCGATACCCATATCCATAATGTACTACATAAAAAAAATGGCCTCGACGCTTTTGAAGTGTATCGAGACCATTTTCCAACTAACCAAACCAACTACGAGTTTTTCTTGACTGCAATTTAGGAAAGAAAGGGGTTTTGTAGTAACCCAATCCATTTAATTAGTATCGTATTTCGTTTAAGTGCTTAGCGGATACCCATTTTATCTTTATACTTGCGCAATTGGTCCTCCAGATCGCGAACCGTTTCTGCAATGGCTGCTTCAAACGTCTCGGCGTTGGTTGAAGCGAACAACCTTGGTCCTGGCATGCTCAGGCGTATATCGCATATTTGCTCGTTGTCATCGGTACGGTTTTGGGTCTTAAAAAAGACATCGGCACGGTGTACGAAATCAAATTTCTTGTGTAGATTTTCAAGTTTTTCCTTGGCGATGGCTTCCAGTCTTTCGCTGGCGGTCACATCATCGTATTCGTATATTATTTGCATAGTTAGGTATATTAATCGGATTCTCGAGAAGTCGGGAATGTCTTCAATTCTATTTATTTTCCTTACGCCCGCTTTCTCTTGTTTAACTAAAGGCTGTACGCTGTGCTATTTCAGTTAATTATTGCCAGACCGCGACCGCTTCATTGCGCAGTAATTGGATCATATTAAATTCCTCGTATCTTTTTTTAGTGTCGGATGCATAGAACATATTGGAATACAGATACCCGTATTCTTTTGCATCCGCAGCCGAGGCACCAAAATAAATGTGCTTGAAACCTGCCCAATAGCACGCACCCAAACACATCATGCAAGGTTCACAACTCGTATACAGAATGCAGTCGGTCAAGTCTTTGCTTTTCAAGATTCCACACGCTTTTTGTATGGCGGAAAGCTCTGCATGTTGCGTGCAGTCTTGGTTTTGTTTTACCGTATTATAAATTTCCGTTACAATCTTTCCGTCCTTTACTATGACCGCACCAAAGGCGCCGCCACCTTTAAATTTTCCTTCATGTGCCAAGGCAATGGCATGTTGCATAAAGAGTTCGTGTTTTTCTGTCATTTGTATAGTGGGTTAGGAATGAACCGCATTTAAAAGTTCCGTTTTGGAAACGGACATGCCGTAAAGTTTCTCTTCTGGATCCATTATTTTCGTATTGCTCAAATCTCCGACATAAACGGCATCGAACCCAATATCCTCGATTAATTTTTGTACGATAGCTTTGCTTTCCGGGTCTTGGGAAGCAAACGGTATTGCTAGTTTGTCCCGGGTCCTAAAGGCGCGATCTTTTAAATGTTCCGCTCTTATGGTATTGAAAGCTTTTGCGGTTTTGGCCGTGCTAAATTTAATTGCGGTGTACTCTGATGCGTTGTAATTGGCATCCCTAACTTTTTGCGCCATCTCCCCGTCGCGTTCTGGATAAGGATTAGTGGCATCCAATATGATGCTATCTGCATATTCCCCGGCATAAAGTTCCGAAATCTTATCGATGGCCATATAGGGCATCGCCAATACATAGACGTCGGCCTTGGCCTCAAAGGTTTCTGTTACGCTCATTGCTTTTGCATTTTCGCCCGCTTCTTTGACCAGACTCCCCAGCTCTTTTGGATGTCTAGAACTGAACAGTACTTCGTGGCCGGCAGCGGCCCAATGTTTTCCCAAATTCCCTCCTATGTTCCCACTTCCTATCACTCCTATTTTCATTGTTTTTCTTTTTCTTTTGTTGCCACATTTCTATCGTCAATACCGATGTAGCGCGGAAACAAATTTAGTATTTAAGCTTCTCCAATAATACGCTTAAGACCGTGGTAAGCTTAACGCATTCCCTTTAATTATTGATGTTTTTAGATGAGAGCAAAACAATAAGTGAGTACATGCCAAAAGTAGCTTTAATGTGTGATTGGTAAAATTTCATTTTTTTTGTTCTCAAGATATTGATATACAGTTTAGTATAAGATAAACGAAGGTGAACTTTTGAGCTCTTTCGCTCTTTCGCTCTTCGACCTGAGTTTTATGAGCAATCGCAATACCCACTTTCCGATGTAGGTAAAAATTGATTTAAATAGACATGCTTCTTATGGAACTGTGGGCTATATTCTGGGTTCACTTTTGAGTAAAGGAATACGATTGATATGAGAGGAAGAATTTTAATTTTAATGGTGATATTGACCTCTTTTGACGCACTATCCCTACAGAATACCAATTACAACTACGAGTTGGAATTAGGTGCCGACAACGATAAATTTATAGCCTATACGACCACCGATAGGAATTATACCTACGGGATAAACGCGGCATTGCGATGGCGACCGAAAACGGACACATTTTTTGACAAGTTGTTTTCTAAAGATGAAGGAAACCATCTTGGGATTGGGGTGAACATAAAAGCATTTACACCCAATTATATAGATGAGTCCGCTACCAAAGAAGCCAGTATAGAAAGACCTTTTGCGGGTTGGAGCTATCTAACTTTTAAATCTACCCATGCGTTCCGCAAGTCATTTTTTAGCATGGGCCTTGAGGCCGGAATTTTGGGGCCGAGTTCCCACGTCGGACAAATCCAAAACTGGTTTCACGAGACCATTTCCAACGATGCCACGGTAAATTGGGAAACACAGATTTCGGATCAATTGGGAATCAATATCATAGGAAATTATAGCCGTGAAATATATAGCGCAGGCTGGCTGGACACCTATGCCCAAGCCCAGGCATCCCTAGGAAACATTCATACCTATGTATGGCCACAGTTAAATTTTAGGGTAGGACAGTTTAACCCGATTGGGTCATCCGTGGGTACACAAAATGGAATTTTATCGCAAACCGGTAAATCGGAGTTCTTTTTAGAATATGGTCTGGGTGGGAAATTATCGGGCTATAATGCAACCGTACAAGGAAATATGTTTAAAGATGATGCCCGTGCCCTGAAGGAAATAAACCACCTAGTTTTTACGATGAATACAGGACTTCATCTATCATTTCAACGATTGGCTATTTTAGTGAGATATCTATATGGTAGTGGTGAATTTGAACGAACACAAAGACATAGATACGGTGCAATTCGTCTATTATACAGGTTCAGGTAGTTTTATGGCCCTGTTTTTCTTTTACTAACTACTGCCCATCCCTACAATGATAAGAAATATAGAAAAACCCGAAGAAAATAAAATAAACCAATGCCTTTGATGATTTAATTCCTTAAAGTTCAATTAAACGCTGCTTGCAGCGTTTGTCCTATATGTTGGAATGTGGAATTTTTATCTTTTCTAAAGTTTGATACCTCGAATGTTTGCATCAAGGCAGTTCATTCTTTCCTAAGGGCTTCGATAAGTTCTTTTTTGTCCATTTTAGACCTGCCCTCGATGCCAGTTTTCTTGGCCTGTTCGTAAAGTTCGCTTTTGGTGCGTTCCTCATATACCGAAGCCTTGCCGCCTTTTTTGCCGGCATTTTCGGTATTGGCGATTCGGGCAGCTTTTTCCTTGCTATTACCTTCTTCCCGCAGTGCTTCGTATTGTTCTTCGTTTTTAATACTCGGTCTGTCCATCTGTTTATCTTTGTTGTTCCGTTGGCATAATATAGACGTCATTGATATTTGCGCGTGCAGGTTGTGCTAGAGCATAATAGATAGCTTCGGCGATATCCTCGGCCTCCAAAGTGGTCATTTTTTGCATTTCTTTCAATTGTTCTTTAATATCTTCATCGGTAATGGTATCCATCAATTCCGTAGAGACCGCTCCTGGCTCAATGGAGGTAACATTAATCCCATATTTTGGTGCCAATTCTTGGCGTAAACCTTCAGAAAACATTTTTACCGCTGCCTTGGTCGCGCAATAGACGGCCCCGCCCGGAAAGTAATTGTGGGCAGCACTTGAGGCAATGTTAATGATATGACCGCCTTTATGTTCTATCATGGTGGGCAGTACTGCGGCAACTCCGTTCAAAACACCCTTAATGTTCACGTCCACCATTTTTTCCCATTCATCGGTCTTCAGTTTTTTGATGAAGGAAAGTGGCATGAGTCCGGCGTTGTTGATCAGCACATCAATAGTTCCAAATGCGGCCAATGTCTCATTTATGACCTTTTCAAAATCTTCTTTTCTGGTCACGTCTCCCGTTACCACTAAAGCGGTGCCGTTGTTGGTGTTAATGTTTTCGGCCAGCTCTTTTAAGCGTTCCTCACGTCTTGCGGTAAGAACTACTTTAGCACCTTTTTTTGCTAGTTTGTGCGCCGTAGCTTCGCCTATTCCGCTAGATGCTCCTGTGATGATGACTACTTTATCTTTAATATCCATAGCTGTTTTTTATGATTTATTTTTTTGATTTGAAATGAAAATTTTCCATCTCCCCCAAAAATGAAGATTTCTTGGGAACGCATTTAATGGCATCCGTTTAAAAATTGACCGCGATACCTAAAAGTTGATTTTTATTGCCGACTCCCATGGCGCAAAATCAGTATCCTGGCCGTTCGGATGGGTATATGTAAATACGGAGTTGCAAAAGGCCTTCTGCAGTTAGTTCCATATATCTTGGCACGGCAATTTACGCGCGATTATCCGGAAATTCCTGCCCTTTTTACCTCAGATGCTGACGGAACTAAAAGGTAGGCAATCAGAAATTGCCTTGGATTGCTATAGGGGTTAGGGTAGTACAAAAGGATTTTGGGACGCTGCTGATTCATTGCCTTTTGTTATAAGCGATCATTAAAATCCTCTAGTCTCTCAAGGTTCGTAAAAAGGCCGTTTTGGAATTTGGAATTTTCCTTTTACATTTCTTTGGAGCATGGAATTTGGTTTTTTGAAATTTCAATATCTCAAGGCATATACTTTGCCTTTGTTAGCTGTAGTCTCATTGCCCATCTACAGCATACTCTTAACATCATTGCACCAAGAAGGGTAGGTAAATATCATTTTTTTCAGCCCTTCCGATGTGGTTCCACAGTTTATGGCCATTGCAAATAGATTGATGGTCTCTGCCGCATTTCCAGAAAGCAAATGTGCTCCTACAATAGCCTTGGTTCGGTCGTTGATGATGATTTTATAGGCATAAGCGGGTTCCTGTAGTCGTCTTGCATTAAACCAATCGGGAACGGATTCATAATTTACGATAACTTTCTTGTAGCGTTTTTTGGCATCTTCTTCGGATAATCCAACGGACGCCAAATGGGGTAGTGTAAATACGGCGGAAGGGACAACAGGAGTTTCTATTTTCTGTTTGTTTCCCTTAAGGATATTTTCGGCGACCACACTGCCTTCCAGACCGGAAAGGGGCGTTAATGGCAAACTGTACTCGGATACATCGCCACAGGCATATACGTTGGGATTGGAAGTGCTCTGAAGGTATTCATTGACTTTGATGCCTTTGTGGGAGCTCTCCACGTTCCCTTTGTCCAAATGCAATTCGGCAACAGCGGGAATTCTACCTGCCGTATTAAAGACTGTCCTTACCTTTATGGTTTTTTCTTTCCCATCTGCTATATAATGTACAATGCCGTTTTTACGAAACTTCTCTATTTTTTTAATTTCCGAGTTAAAAATGAATTTGATGCCCAAATCTTGGGAAGCCTTGGTCAGATGTCCCACCAAATCGGCATCAAATGCCTTGAGCGGTCTATCGCCATGGTCCATAACGGTCACTTGGCTACCGGCTCTTGCGGCCATGTGTGCAAATTCCATTCCTATGTATCCGGCTCCAATGAAAACAATTTTTTTCGGAATTTTTTTAAGATTAAGGAAGTCGTCGCTGGTCTTCAGATGCTCGTTCCCTTCAAAATAAAGTGGCCTTGGAACTTGGCCCGTGGCGATGACAATTTTTTTCGCTTTCACGGTCTTACCTTCCACGGAGAGTGTTTGTTCATCAATAAATTCAGGACTTTGATGGTACAAACGGATTCCCAGGTCATTGAGCCTGCTTTCCATTGCCGCTGGTACGGACTTAGTAAAAGTCCGTTTAAATTTTTGTAGTTTTTTCCAGTGAATCTCGGGCGTGGCACCTATGCCCCTGTTCTTTAAATTAGTGGAAAGTTCCCAAACTTCGGTAGCACCTAAAAGTACTTTTTTTGGGTCGCATCCCCTGTTAGGGCAGGTGCCTCCAAAAACCCGGTTATCGGCGATGGCGACGGTAAGGCCGTTTTTTGCGCAGGTTTCAGCTACCGTTCGTCCGGCGCTGCCACTTCCTATTATAAACACATCAACGTTTTGCACTTTCATGAATTAAAAGTACGCCCATCATTTCTCGTGTATTAGCCCTATGCCTTTAATAGTTGATGGTATCGGTAATATAAAAAGGTAAGTGTAGCAAGAACAAAGCAAGTTGCCGAAAGCATTATGAAATAGATTTCAAGGAAAACGAAGAGGCAATAAACTCATAATTTGTTCTTTCAGACTTTTGGGTGCTGCTTTGGTTCTAGTGCTTTTTTGTTTTAACCAGATCGCAGAAAGCTACTTTTTAACACTTATCATGACCGCTTCGCAACTTTTAAGGTCGGAATTTAAAATAATGTCCTCGGACTTGGTGCCATCCGATATCTCTATAGAAACGGTGTTAGGTGGCGAGTCGCCCAAGTTGTGTGCGTATAGGAAAAGATCGTTAGATTTTTTAGGGTCCAATTTAATTTTAAACTCCCTTTTGTAATAGGTAAGGTAATGTTTGGTTACGACTGAGGTGCCGTTCAGGAAAATAGATACAATATCTCCGTCCTGTCTCCCGTGGTCCCATATTTTTACGGTAATGTCCGTACTGTTGAATTCTAACTCTTTTGTATAGGATATTTTTCTGCCTTCAAATTCTTCGCGCAGGGCTATTGGTTCTGGTTTGGATTCTTGCACGGTGGGTATAGGCTGCAGTTGTCCTGCTTCTATTGTTGAGGTGTTTTTAATTTCATTTACGGTCGTGGTTTCCACTACCGGTTTGGTATTTCTTTCCTTCCCCTTGCGTTTATTTCTTTTTTCTTTGATTGGGTTTTCTGGATTCCTTGCCTGTTCCCGTTGCTTTTTGCGCTCATCGGATGCTTTGTTGGTAATCGTAAAAAGAGGGGTGACGAACTTCGCTATCTGGAATTTGTCCTCGGGAAACAATTCTATCCCCACCACTTGGTAACGGTCTCCCGAACCAATATTGTTGGCCAGTATTATTCCGTCCATACTACCTGTATTCTTAAAGGAACCCAGTTCCTGTACCACCATTTCGTCCCTGATGAGAAAAAAACGGATAGATTTCTCAGAATCGATGTTCTTTACGGACCATTCCAACGTAACCAAATCCGGTATAGACCACACTGTGGCTTCCGTAGGATTATTTATGGTAATCTCCGACTTTTCAGTTTGACCCGACAAGCAGTGGTGGGCCGCTATACACAATAGTATTAAAATAGACTGATTATATCTCATGGAATGTAAAGAAGTAAAGTACGTGCTATTGATGCGTTTTTAATTTTAAAAACGGTAAAGCATTCATTTTCATATCATTTCCTTGGTACACAACGTATTTTACCGAGAAATGTTGGTATATAGGGTCATTTTTTTCAGAGTCGATTTATGGCTTTAGTATCAGGTTGAGGTAGAAGGACTGTTTCTAGTTCTAAAGGATTGAATGATCAATGGAGTTAAAATAGTCTTGAACGGATGCCCAAACTATGATATTGAGGGGTATCCGTTGTTATAAAAAGAAGGGAAAAGTTATCTTAATTTTTAGGATGAATGCCCAAGGCCGGCCTTGTTTTTTTAATTGGAATTTGGAATTTTTTTTGGAATTTTAATACTTTGTGTACTTACCCCGAGGATTATTTCCCTTGTAGTACCGCTAGATCAACTTTTTCTCCACCGCCACTTTAATAAGCGAAGCCGCGTTGGACACTTCCAGTTTTTGCATAAGGTTGCGCCTATGGATTTCTACGGTAAGCGGACTTATAAATAGTTCCTCAGCAATGGTATTTGTCGTTTTTCCATTTTGAGTTAGCTGGTTTTAAGCTCTGGTCACAACACTTTGTTCCATAACTTTTTTTAATGTTAATTATTAGGAATAAATCCAAAATATTGGAATTAATCCATAATTTAGCTCCCCTCTTTTATTGAAACCCTTTTTGGTTAACGCGTTGTGCATAGATAAAAAAGAGGGTTGAACCAAGCCCGTTAAAGAGCTAGGTTTCCCATATGTTTTGAGAGAAGTTTTAGTTTTTAGGATAGCTATGCAAAAGACAATTTTACATTTAGATCTAGACACCTTTTTTGTGTCCGTAGAACGGCGGCTGGACAGTCGCCTGAAAAACAAGCCCATTTTGGTGGGCGGCCTTAGCGATCGTGGGGTCGTGGCCGCCTGTAGTTACGAGACCCGTGGGTTTGGCGTGCACTCCGGTATGCCCATGAAAATGGCCAAAGAACTCTGCCCGGAGGCCATAACCATAAAGGGGAATTCGGGCGAGTACAGTAAACATTCGGATGAGGTTACCGAAATCATCAAGGAGCAGGTGCCCCTGTTCGAGAAATCGAGCATCGATGAATTTTATGCCGACCTTACCGGTATGGACCGCTTTTTTGGTTGCTACCGGTATGCTTCGGAGCTGCGGCAAAGTATCATTACAGAAACCGGACTGCCCATTTCCTTCGGACTTTCCGTAAACAAAGTGGTATCCAAAGTGGCAACGAGCGAGGCAAAGCCCAATAACCAGTTAAAAATAGATTACGGGTCCGAAAAGTCTTTTTTGGCACCGCTCTCCATCAAAAAAATCCCTATGGTGGGCGATAAGACCTATCAGATTCTCAGGAACTTGGGATTACGGCAGGTGCGCACCATACAGGAAATGCCCATGGACGTGATGCAGCGCGTATTGGGCAAAAACGGTACGGTTATTTGGAACAGGGCCAATGGTATAGACAACACGCCCGTAGTGCCGTTCTGTGAGCGCAAGAGTATTTCCACGGAGCGCACTTTTGATAAGGACACCATAGATGTTGCCAGGTTAAGGGGAATCCTGATCGCCATGACCGAGAATCTGGCCTACCAGTTGCGAAGGGGCAACAAGCTCACGGCCTGTATTACGGTAAAGCTAAGGTATTCGGATTTTAACACCTATTCCAAACAATTGCGCATACCCTACACCAGTGCGGACCATATTCTGATTCCCAAGATATTGGACCTGTTCCAACTGTTGTACAACAGAAGGCTGTTGGTGCGTTTGATAGGGATTAAATTCAGTTACTTAGTAGGCGGCAACTATCAAATCGACCTTTTTGATGATACCGAAGAAGCCCTACGGCTGTACAACGCCTTGGATACCATACGAAAGCGCTATGGCGATAAAAGTGTGATCCGTGCATCGGGCATGGGCGCGCACTCCATAGGAAGAATGGACAATCCGTTCGATGGCAGACCCCCGATTATTTTGGCGCATAGGAAGCAGTAGGAGAGCCCCCTAGCCCCCAAAGGGGGAACTACAAAAGTTCAAGTTCAAGTGTCAAGTTCAAATGCAACAGTTATGTTTTGAAAGCTGTTGAAATAAAGTTGAAGAGTGTTTCTTGTTTGTACGAAATAGTCCTACTCGTCCTGTACTGAGCTTGTTTAAGTATCTGAGGGGCTAGGGAAGGTCTTTTGGGTGGTTTGATGCTCGATGCTCGATGAAAAAACTTGTATTTGAGTTTGACGTTTGTATATGAATTTATTTTTTTTGAATTAGCTCGTCTTTGCGATGAGCGGGGCTTAGTTTCTGTTGTTGAGAAAAGCTGTTGCGACGCGGTAATCTTTTTGATTTGTGGTTGTAGGATTCAACAGATTGCTTCGTCGCGAAAATGCTCCTCGCAAAGACGGACCTGAAACAAAAGAAACCGGAAACAAACACCAAACACTAAACATCGCGCACCAAACTATTTTGAACTTGAACTTGAACTTGACACTTGTACTTGAATTGCCACACATACTACAGCCTGCGTTACGGCACCTTTTCGGAGGGAGAGCTGCTGCAATTGGCGCAAGAGCACCATGTTTCACAGTTGGTGCTGACGGATATCAACAATACTTCCGCAGGATTGAATTTTGTGCGAAAAGCTCGGGATTTTGATATTCGGCCTATTTTGGGTATCGATTTTAGAAATGGGATAAACCCTTGTTTTGTGGGAATTGCAAAGAATAACGAGGGCTATATGGAGCTGAACCGTTTCCTTTCCAATCATCTTCATGCGAACAAGGAAATTCCAGTAAACGCTCCTGTTTTTGAACATGCCTATGTGGTCTATCCTTTTGAAAAAGTATTGTACCATGAGAAAAACAGCTTTTTGCCCCATGAATTTATTGGTATCTCGGTCGCAGAGGTGCGGCGTTTGCCCTTTTCCGGATTAATGAAATGGAAGGACAAGCTAGTGGTGCAGCAACCGGTCACTTTTAGGAACAAGCGCGATTTCAATGCCCATAGATTACTAAGGGCCATTGATAACAACACCTTGTTGAGCAAGCTTTCCCTAAGCGAACAGGCGAATGACAACGAAAAAATGCTTCCTATGGAAAATTTGGCCGCCGCTTTTTCCGAACATGTCTTTATTTTGGAAAACACGGAGAAGCTGATGAACAGTTGTAGCATACAGTTCGATTTCTCCGAAACGCGGGAACCCCAAAACCTAAAAACCTACAAGGGCACGGCTGAGGCAGATGAAGAAATGCTGGAACAGTTGTGCGATAAAGGCCTGCCCTACCGCTATCCGGAAGGCGGGGAGGATGTCATGCAGCGTTTGGAAAAGGAACTGGGACTTATTAAAAAAATGGGCTTTGTCTCCTATTTTCTTATCAATTGGGATATTGTTTCGGAAGCAAGGCGAAGGGGCTTTTTTTATGTAGGACGAGGGAGTGGCGCCAATAGTATGGTAGCCTATCTCTTGCGCATTACCGATGTGGACCCCATGGAGCTGGACCTGTATTTTGAGCGTTTTATCAACCTGTATCGTGCCAATCCGCCCGATTTTGATATCGATTTTTCCCATAGGGACAGGCCAGCGATGACCCGTTATATTTTTGAGCGGTTTGAGCATGTTGCGCTCTTGGGTACCTACGTGACCTTTAAACAGCGTGGCGTTATTCGGGAACTGGGTAAAGTCTTTGGATTACCAAAGAGCGAAATCGATCTATTGTGCGAGGGGAAGTATCAAGCTTCCCAAATGGATGAAATGGCCCACCTGATCTTTAAATACGGCAAGCTTATCATGGACATGCCCAATTATTTGAGCATTCATGCCGGCGGTATCTTGATCAGCGAAAAACCCCTGCATTGGTTTTCCGCCACCCATTTGCCGCCCAAAGGATTTGCCACCACACAGTTTGATATGGTCATCGCAGAGGATGTAGGCCTTTTTAAGTTCGATATTTTGGGGCAACGGGGACTCTCAAAAATCCAGGAGACTATGGCCATTATCGAACAACAGCGTCCCGATGAATATGCCAAGGTAGATATACACGATATCAAAGCTTTCAAAAAAGACCCCAAAATCAACAATTTGGTAAAAACGGCGCAATGTATGGGCTGTTTTTATGTGGAATCCCCTGCCATGCGGATGCTGTTGAAAAAGCTGCAAGTGGACACCTATCTCGGTCTGGTCGCGGCGAGTTCCATTATACGCCCCGGCGTGGCCAAAAGCGGTATGATGCGCGAGTATATCCTAAGGCATCGCAATCCTGGAAGGGCAGAAGAAAAGGCACATCCGGTCATGTTGGGTATTATGCCGGAGACTTACGGCGTTATGGTCTACCAAGAGGACGTGATCAAGGTGGCCCATTATTTTGCCGATCTGGATTTGGGCGAGGCCGATGTGCTTAGGCGGGGCATGAGCGGTAAGTTCCGGTCGCGCGAGGAGTTTCAGAAGGTAAAGGATAAGTTCATTTCCAATTGCAGGGAAAAGGGCTATGAAGATGCCCTTATTTTTGAGATTTGGGAGCAGATAGCCAGTTTTGCCGGCTATGCCTTTGCCAAGGGGCATTCCGCTTCCTATGCCGTGGAGAGCTATCAGACCCTGTTTCTGCGCGCCTATTTTCCGTTGGAATATATGGTGGCCGTTCTCAATAATGGTGGCGGATTCTACCGACCGGAATTCTATGTACACGAGGCTCGTATGCTGGGCGCTACCATACACGCGCCTTGCATTAATAGGAGTAAAAATGCCAATGTCATTTACGGTACAAATATTTTTCTCGGCTTTGGTTACCTGCGAGAATTGGAACAGCGCGTAGCGGAACGTATTCTAAAGGACAGGGCAATAAAGGGAACTTATACTTCTCTGGAGGATTTTTTGGATCGCGTGGTCATTTCGGTAGAACAGGTAAGCATCCTGATCCGTATCGATGCCTTCCGGTTTACGGGTATCAATAAGCACGAACTACTGTGGAAGGCCCATCTTTTTTTGAACAAGCATCTGCAAATGGACCATCCCAAATTATTCGCACCCAAACAACGGGATTTTAAGATTCCGACCCTATATACCACAGATCTGGAGCTTGCCTTTACCCAATGGGAACTATTGGGTTTTTGCCTGTGTCCGCCGTTTGAGCTGTTGGTAGAACCTCCCAAAAACAAACGCTCCGCCGTGGATATGCCCCGTTTTTTAAATAGACTTATAGATATTTACGGCTATTTGGTTACGGTAAAAACCACCCGTACCCATACCGGTAAACGCATGTGTTTTGCCACCTTGGTAGATCAAGAAGGACAGGTTTTTGATGCCGTACTCTTCCCTCCCATAGCGGCACAGTACAGTTTTAGGGGCAGGGGAATTTATCGTTTTTACGGGAAAGTGGTAAGCGAGTTCGGGTTTTTGAGCATAGAGGTCTTAAAAATGCAAAAGCAGGATTATGTACAAGATCCTCGTTATGCGGATATGAAGACGAGTGCCAAGGTTTTTGGGGCGGCTAAAAAACAGTCGTAAAACACACAAAGTATATTCTCAAATTTTTGGCAGGTGGATGGAATACAACCGAACAGTTTGATTTTTTTATAAGGTGCCATTTAAATCACAATCCTGTGATATCCTAAAAACACCCGCACTAAAACAATCTGCCCGCAGACCAATTTATCTCCCCGCTTCAGCAAAGCTGAACCACCCCTCTTAAAACAAGAGGGGAGCTTTTGGCGATGTGTATGTTTTAAATTATAGCAAAAGGAAAATCTCATCCCTTTTTCAAAGGGAAGAGGCCTGCTTTGCGGGACGGAGGGATTATGTGATAAAAATTGAAATAAAGAACCTCGGGGCAAGCCCACGAAGCATTAAAAGGCAAATAGTTTTTTCAATTTTAGAAGCAAGCCCTGTTCTGCAACAGGGTTAACTTACTAGTTATCAAACCTATATATCCCGCTATATGCTGAAACAGGTTCAGCACAAGAAGCGCGATCAGTTCAACTAACTGCTTTAAATTCGTTGCAAAGCAACTTTTTGAAACAGAGTTTCACTAATAAACTAACTTATATTAAACAATCGTAATTCGAGAAATTGATTTCCCTCGTCAGCACTAAGCGGACAATCGGTATCCAAAAAGAGGAAAGCTTTAAAAATAGTAGGGCCCAATTCCTATTACCACAACAGTAGTAACTACTTAACCACAAACACCATTAAATACCTGTATTAAAATCCTGCCCTATTGCCTTTCGGATTTTCACGCTCTACCCATAAAAAGAAAAGTAATCCCAAAAAATAAAGGATTACATCTATCCCATCGGCAGTATAGCGACTATAGAATTGTGGGAGTATCAATTCAAAATAAATGGCATAAAATACGGTAAGTGAAAAGGAGATTTTTATAGGAATTTTTAGGTATGTATCACGCTTGATAAACCGCACCGTATATTGACATATTTTTAGCACAATAGGCATACAGAGCAAATCGTTCAGGTAATTGTTGGCCAGTTCCGGCAGCGATAGTGTATAGTGCTGTGCTACATAAACCGTAAGGGCCACGGCACAAAAAAGGGGTAGGTAAAATCGTCGTAGATAAGGGGTCAACATACCATATTCGGTTTTGAGTGATGCGCAATCAAGCGGCTATATAACTAAAAAGTAAGGCTATAAAAGAACCTATGGCAAGGACAATGATCCAAATGGAATAAAAGAAGCGTGCCACGTACCTAATAACCAGATTCTCATGGTCATTTATCTTTTCCAAGAAGAGGGTAACGGCAGTCTTGTTCTTAGGGTCGTTTCGTTCGGCTTGTTTTTTTACTTCTTTTTTTTGCCGCTCCAGTTCACGTTTCAGATTGGTATTGATGATGATGCCACATGTTGGACAATAGTCCTTGTTCACATACATCACCTTACAATTTGGACATCTTCTAGATGTTTCGTTAGCCATAGCTGCTTCAATTTATATACCAGAAGGAATACAATTAGATTAGTATACCCGATTTAAAATCATGAATGCGGCATACATGCTGTAAATAGTTGCCTTTTCAATCTCATTCATTCTAATTCACAAATTTAATCATAGCTAGGCGCAGCAAAAAGCCTTATCGATATAAAGTCGGACTTTATTTGATGGGAATTGGATTGTACCATTTCGCTAGTAAAAGGGTCTTTTTTACTTAAAAAAGGCATAAAACTACTCATTTATTTGGATTTCTGATTAATAATGATAGTTTTTAAGCTGAATTGAATCAAAATGTAACTATATGCGTCAACTTAAGATTACGAAGCAAATAACCAATAGGGATGCCAAATCCTTGGAAAAGTACTTTCAGGAAATATCCAAAATAAATTTGATAACGGCCGATGAAGAAGTGGAACTGGCAAGAAGGATACACGAAGGTGATCAAGAAGCCTTGGATACACTGGTACGAGCCAATCTTCGTTTTGTGGTTTCTGCCGCAAAGCAGTACCAAGGTAGGGGCCTTCGACTTTCAGATTTGATAAACGAGGGTAATTTTGGTCTAGTAAAGGCCGCCAAGCGCTTTGATGAAACCCGTGGTTTTAAGTTTATATCCTATGCCGTATGGTGGATTCGCCAATCTATTTTAGAGGCCATATCCAAACGCTCCAGAATTATCCGTTTGCCCATGAACAAAACGGGCACCATGAGCAAAATATACAAAGTATACTCCAGTTTGGAACAGCAATATGAGCGGCCGCCCAGCGATGTAGAAATCGCAAACGAACTGGATATGAAAGTCTCGCAAGTAAAAAGTTCTATGAAAAACTCCGGTAGGTACGTCTCTATGGATGCCCCTTTTAGGGCCGGCGAATCCTCCAACTTATATAGTGTAATAGAATCCAAGGCAGCTACTAGTCCAGATAAGGGCGTCATGAACGATTCTCTGGTTACGGATATAGATCAGGCTATTTCAACGCTACCGGCAAGGGAAGGAGAAGTGTTGCGCTTATACTACGGGATAGGCAACCAAAAGCCGATGAGCCTTGTAGAAATTGGCGAAACCTTTGATATTACCAGGGAGCGCGCCAGACAGATAAAGGAAAAGGCCATTAAAAAACTAAGGCAACCTGCCAAGAACAGCGTATTGAGAACACATTTATAAAAAAAAGGTTCAGCCATGAGCCTGCCGCCGGGGGATATTCTGGAAATGATCCAATAAACCGCACCGGACTTAAGACTTATAGACCTAGGACAGAAGACTATGTGCGATTGACCATAAAAAGGATGATCAGTAAAAATCGTAACGCTGAAAATTTAAATCAGAAAAGTGCTCAGCCTTACGTCTTTTCGTCCTATGTAAAGTCCCAAGAATTGAATGGCATAGCCGCAGAACTAATGTTAAAACTAAAAATAAAATAAAACGTATGTTGAAGATTGAAATTAAAGAAGGAGAAAACATAGAAAGGGCATTAAAACGCTACAAACGAAAATACAGAAAAACCAAGGTCTTGGACAAGATTAGGAATCGACAATATTACACGAAAGATTCCGCTCAACGCCGAGAAATACAAAAGAAGGCAGAGTACCGTCAAAAATATCTTGAGGAAAAAGCGGAATAAGCCATTTTCGCGTTTATAACTAAACCTTAACACGATATTCTTGCTTTTGGCAGGTAATTTATTAAATTGTCTAATTACAAATGATAATGCACAAGATGAAACTTGATTATTTCAGACCAATCCTTGAGCAAAGTTTATCAGGTAACAAATCCATAAATAGAGTAGTAGAATAGGTTGTTCCTAACCACATCAAGCTTAGGTTGTGCTTCTAAAAGCAAGGGCATAAAAAGGAGTGTTCGCTACGAACCTTGAAAACCATAATAATTTAAAAGTAAAAAATGAAAGTTTTATACATCAAACGAAAGACAAAAACAGAAAAACGGTATAGCAACACTATGGGAATGCTGACCACAAAGGTCATTTACATAAAAAAATACTTTTTAGGCGTTCCCTTAAAAACAGTACACAAATACAGGGAAACTTATTACGGACAAGTAAAAAGCTGTGAGGACTGCTCACTATTTATTTAAGATTTACCATGGTCTATTTCACGACCACTAAACAAAACAAATGAAAGTACTGGTAATTGGTGCAGGAAACATGGGACTTACCTATGCGGAGGGCATGTCCAAATCCAAACTATTAAAACGAAAGAATATTATGGTGCTGGACAGTTCCGAGGAAAAACTCAAGGAACTGGATCAGATATCACATTTTGATGCTTTTAGGGAGCTGGACGATTGTGTGCCCCAAGCAGATATTATTTTTATCGCCGTAAAACCCTATCACGCGGAGAAATTATTTCAGCGCATACATTCCATTGTAAATCCGGAACAATTGTTAGTTTCCATTATGGCCGGAAAAACCATAGCGTCTATCAAGGAATTAACGGGATTGACGAAAATTGTACGAGCCATGCCCAATCTACCGGCTAAAATAGGAAAGGGACTCACCTCTTATGTAGCTTCGCCCGAAGTTTCCAGAATAGAATTGTTAACCGTGGAGAGCTTGTTGGATACCACGGGAAAATCCGTTTTGGTAAAAGATGAAAAATTTATCGATGCCTCCACAGGCATTTCTGGCAGCGGTCCGGCCTATGTATTTTATTTTATGCAAAGTATGATGGATGCTGCAAAGCAGATGGGTTTTTCGGAAAATGTATCCAAGGTATTGGTAAGTCAGACCTTTACCGGTGCCATAGAACTTTTTAATCAGGATACGATTTCGCCAAATTCTTGGATGGAAAAAGTAGCCAGCAAAGGAGGGACAACCCGTGCCGCCTTGGATAGTATGGAGGATAATAATGTAGGGGAATTGATCAAAGAAGCCGCTTTTGCCGCTTTTGATCGTGCCGTGGAACTTGGAAAAGAGAAGGGTTTCTCAGACTAATTTATGTAGTCAATATACTCCAAATGAGGAAGTTGTATCAATTATTTAGGCGAAAGATGTGCTAACGGGAGTCTTACTTTGTCCATTTTAATGCTCATCTGTAAATTGCTTGTCAATCGTTTTTTTGTCAAGACCTGCACTATCCGCTTCAATATATTTTTTAAAGTCGGAAGCACTTTTTATCTGTATATATTTCTCCCCAAATATGACAATGGGAAATTTAAGAAGTTGAGGTTCTTTTTCCAATATTTTCAACCAATCGTGTGGTTCCATATCAGGAGTGTTATTTCCATATTTTTGTTTAAAATCCGGATGGTCTGTTTGAATAAGTTCCGAGATTTTCAGTCCCAAGCCATCGGCAAGTTCCGCCCACTGTGTTCCGGTAACATTGGTTTTGGAAATATCTATACCCAATAATTTTTTTTCCGAAGCATGGGTGTAGGCATAAGCCTGTTTTCCTATAGAAGTGCCGGAATGATAATAAATACTGATTTTTCTCTTGTCTGTTGAAATCACGCCCATAGTTTTTGAGTTATCCCGAAAGATACTTTTTACGGAATGCTACCCTTGACGTAATCCATTTTTTTTATGCTTTGAAAGGAGGATACTGTACGGTCTCAATAGCAAATGATAAGGATATGCGACTTAATATACCCGTGGTAGTAAGTTGAAAGTTGTATCGTATTAAAAGTTGATGAGCTTATTTTCTGATGAATACTCTCGCAAATAAAATTGAACTCTAATACTAGAGGCCGCAGAAATAAGATGTCAAATTCATCCTTGTTCAAAACAGCTAGGCTTATAAGGGATAGCGTCATTTTTTTGAATAGATATGACGTATATTGAGAAAATAAGGGCGGTATAGCGCATGGTATCGATGCGGTATCGTTTTAACTAGAAACAGATACGCGAAAGTGAATAATAATCTTATAAAATAAAAACAAAATGGGTATGATTAAGGATAGGAAAAAATTTAAAAGAACAGTAGAACAAACGAACCCAACCAATCCTACGGGAAACACGGATATTGATACTAATAAATTTGATATTGAAAAAGGCACCATAAAGGAGCAACAGAATAAGCGATAGGAAGTTTGGATGATTTTGAAAAGCCTCTCAGTAACACTGAGAGGCTTTTTTGTGAATATAATGATGTTTTTAGCATTTTTTAGTAGTAAATATTGTCAAGCTTTGTGTTTTGCCTTAGCTCATTTTTAGCTATTTCGTATCTTTTCGCTCTATTTTGAAATAAGCAAAGCGTATGCCCCAAGAATACAATCCAGATTACCCGTCTATGGACGATTTAAGAAACAAGGCCAGGCGCCGAATCCCAAAGTTCGCCTTTGAATATTTGGACGGCGGCTGCAACGAGGATGTGAGCATATCCAGAAACACCTCGGAAATCAGGGAGGTGCAGTTACAGCCAAGATACTTACGAAACGAGGGCATCAGTTCCACGAAGACTTCCGTAATGGGCATGGAGTTCGATGCGCCTTTTGGTATAGCGCCGGTAGGATTACAAGGCTTGATGTGGCCCAATTCCCCAGAAATATTAGCAAAATCGGCCTATAAAAACAATATACCTTTTATACTGAGTACGGTTACCACCATGAATATTGAGCGTGCCAGCGAACTTACAGAAGGTAATGCGTGGTTTCAACTGTATAATCCTGCGGAAGATTCCCTTCGCGACGATATCATTAATAGGGCAGCGGCAGCACAATGCCCCGTGCTTGTCCTCCTTTGTGACGTGCCTACGTTTGGGTATCGCCCAAGGGACATACGCAACGGTTTGGCATTGCCGCCAAAGATGTCCCTTACCAATATTCTGCAGATTATGGGCAAACCAACTTGGGCGTACAACACGCTTAAATATGGGCAGCCTACCTTTGAGACGCTAAAACCATATACGCCCGAAGGACTAAACCTAAGGCAGTTGGGCCAGTTTATGGACAAGACCTTTTCCGGCCGTTTGAACGAGGAACGGATAAAGCCGATACGCGACAAATGGAAGGGGAAACTAGTCCTTAAGGGCGTAGCATCCGAACAGGATACTCAGGACGCCATAAAGCTGGGTTTTGACGGCATCATCGTTTCCAATCATGGAGGCAGACAACTGGATGCCGCGCAGTCCACCATCAATTCCCTTTCGGAATTAACGGCGAAATACGGCGACCAGATAGAGATCATGATGGACAGCGGACTGCGTTCCGGACCGGATATCGCCCGCGCCATGGCTACAGGTGCGAAATTCACGTTTATGGGTCGTTCTTTCCTCTATGGCTGCGGAGCTTTAGGAAATCAAGGCGGAGACCATACCATAAGTATGTTAAAAACACAGTTTAAACAGGTCATGGACCAGTTGTGCTGTGAAAAAGTAGAAGATTTGCCGAAGCATTTGATAAAAAGTTAACCGATATAGACCTGTTAGGTTTTACTTGTGCTGCCCTGATATTTCGGGAGATTCAGTAAAAACGAGTAGGTAGTGAATTATGGGTTTGAAAATCGCTCCTTATATTTGAGTAAAGTAAGAACAAAGTTGTTTCTAAATATGTGCTTTTTCAGCCCTCTTTTGAACATCGAAGAACAGTTGAAATAGCATTTTTACGACACCGAAATAGAAATAAGTTTAATAAATAAATTCGATAAAATGAAGAAAGTAGTGACCTTTGGGGAGATCATGCTCCGTTTATCCCCTCCGGGATTTTTGAGATTTTCCCAGACCAATAGTTTTGATGTGGTGTATGGCGGTGGCGAGTCCAATGTGGCCGTTTCCTTGGCCAATTATGGCGTTCCGGTAGAATTCGTGACCCGTTTGCCCAAGAACGATATTGGAGAATGTGCCCTTATGGAAATGCGGAAGCGCAACGTAGGCACCGATTATGTAATCTACGGAGGCGATCGTTTGGGCATTTACTTTCTGGAAACTGGCGCGGTAAGCCGCGGCAGTAAAGTGGTCTATGACCGTGCACATTCCGCAATCGCCGAAATCGAGGCTGGTATGATCGATTGGAAATCGGTTTTTGAAGGCGTGGAATGGTTTCATTGGACAGGGATTACCCCTGCAATTTCACAAGGAGCTGCCGATGCCTGTTTGGAGGCCGTAAAGGTGGCCAGCGAAATGGGCATAACGATATCTACCGATTTGAACTACCGTGCCAAACTTTGGAACTACGGCGGCGACAGGGAAGCCATTATGACCGAACTAACATCCTATTGCGATATTGTTTTGGGCAATGAAGAGGATGCCGAAAAGCATTTTGGCATAAAGCCCGAAGGCCTGGATATAACCACCCAAGGCGAGCATGTAAAGGCAGAGGCATTTTTATCCGTTTGCCAACAGATGATGAAGAAATTCCCAAAGGCAAAAAAAGTGATTACCACCTTAAGAGGCTCCTTATCCGCTTCCCATAATTCGTGGGCGGGCGTACTGTACGATGGAGAGACCATGTTCCAATCGCCCCAGTACCAAATTACCGACATCGTAGACCGCGTAGGCGGTGGCGATTCCTTTATGGGCGGATTGATATACGGTCTTTTGAAATACCCAGAAGATGATCAAAACGCATTGGACTTCGCCGTGGCGGCCTCCTGTTTAAAACACACCATAAAGGGCGATGCCAATCTAGTAACGGTAAGCGAAGTAGAAAAATTAATGGGCGGCGACGCCTCCGGCCGTGTAGCCAGATAAGTTGATGTAAAATGATTAGTTCTCCTGTCGAACTTAGTAAAAGGCATTAAATACGAGAAATCTCCTTATTTAGAGAAGTGTTACCAATACCCGGATACAGTTTCCCTCCTTGGGAGGGATTAAGGGAGGTCTTTTTGAGAGGGCTAGGGAGAGGTCTTTTTAGCGAGATGAAAAAAAAGAAAAAGATTAAAAAACATAAAAAAGTATGGCTCAATATTCAAGAATAGAAGTGGCGACCGTAATGAAGGAAACCGGCATGGTACCGCTATTCTATCATTCGGACATCGCGTTAGGAAAGAAGGTATTAAAGGCTTGTTATGACGGCGGCGCACGTTTGATGGAATTTACCGCACGTGGCGATTTTGCTTTCGAAGTTTTTTCGGAACTCAATAAATACGCCATAGCAGAACTACCGGGCATGATACTCGGCGTAGGTTCCATAACCGATGCAGGGGCGGCAAGTATGTTCATGCAAATGGGCGCGAACTTTATTGTAACGCCATCTTTGAGGGAAGATATAGCCATCGTATGTAACCGTAGAAAAGTACTATGGTCTCCAGGATGCGGTTCCTTGACGGAAATCAACAAGGCCGAGGAACTAGGCTGTGAAATCATTAAATTGTTTCCGGGTTCTACCTATGGCCCCGGTTTCGTAAAAGCCATTAGAGGACCACAGCCTTGGACGAATATTATGCCCACTGGAGGTGTCAGCACGGAAGAATCCAATTTAAAAGGCTGGTTCGATGCCGGCGTTACCTGCGTAGGCATGGGTTCCCAACTGATAAGTAAAGAAGTATTGGTCAACAAGGATTTTGACGGACTTGAAAAGAAGGTTCGGGACACTTTGCATCTGATTAAAAAATTACGCACTTAAAAAACCATAAGATGAAAACGTTCATTACAGAAGATTTCTTGTTACAGGGCGAATTTGCCAAGAAAATGTACCATGATTATGCAAAGGATCTGCCCATCATAGATTACCACAATCATTTGTCTCCGGCAGAAATCTCCACGAATAGGGTGTTTGAGAATATCAGTCAGGTGTGGTTGGCAGGTGATCATTACAAATGGCGGGCCATGCGCGCTTTAGGTATTCATGAGGACTATATTACTGGCAAGGCATCGGACAGGGAAAAGTTCCTAAAGTGGGCGGAAACCGTTCCGTATACCGTAAGAAATCCATTGTATCATTGGACACATTTGGAGCTGCAACGCTATTTTGGAATAGATGAACTGCTATCGCCGGCCAATGCGGAATCTATCTACGAACGTACTTCCGAGCAACTGCAGTCGGCATCGCACCATACGGTCGGACTTTTACAAGGTCAAAAAGTGGATTATTTATGTACTACGGATGACCCAACGGGCAATTTGGAACATCACGCCAGTATAAAAAAACAGGGAACGAGTCCAAAAGTATACCCAACCTTTAGACCGGACAAAGCCTTTGCCGTAGAGGACGCAGCGAGCTATACCGATTATATCAAAAAATTGGAATCGGTCATCAATAGTAGCATCGATACCTATGACAAACTATGTTCCGCATTGGAGCAGCGCATCAATTTTTTCCATGAGAACGGTGGGCGTTTGGCAGATCACGGTCTGGAACAGTTATATTATTTTGACACGAACGAATACGACTGCAAGACCATCTTTTATAAAGTGAAGGAAGGCCAAAGAATAACAGCCGAAGAAGTGGCTTTCTTTAAGGGTAGAACGCTGTTGTTCCTTTCTAAGGAATACCATAAAAGAGGATGGACGCAACAGTTCCATCTGGGAGCTATTAGAAACAACAACAAACGATTACTGACCAACTTGGGGCCGGATACCGGTTTTGATTCCATGGGCGATTTTTCACAAGCAAGGGCCTTGAGTGGATTTTTAAACGAGCTGGACAGTACCGATCAATTGGCGAAAACGGTACTCTATAACCTGAATCCCGCCGATAATGAAGTTTTCGCCACCATGGCGGGCAACTTTAACGATGGTAGTATAAAAGGCAAGGTGCAATTTGGCTCAGGCTGGTGGTATCTAGACCAAAAGGACGGGATGGAAAACCAGATGAACACCCTTTCCAATATGGGATTGTTAAGTTGTTTTGTAGGCATGCTGACAGATTCGCGCAGTTTCCTTTCCTTTCCAAGGCATGAGTATTTCAGGCGTATTCTGTGTAACCTCATAGGAAACGATGTAGCCAACGGAGAACTGCCGGCCGATGAAAAATGGCTCGGAAAAATAGTCAGTGATATCTCCTACCACAATGCCAAGGAATATTTTGGGTTGTAGGGAATTATAAGTTCGCTGTTCTATCATTTTATGAATATTGGGCCAAGGAGGCATTATTTGACTGTGAATTCGAGAGTCTACACAAAAAACGGACAACTGGTTGGTTTGAAGAATTTGAATTATATGATCATGTTTAATGAAAACCTGAAAATTTTGACAATATTATTTTTTTCTTTGCCTAGGCAAAATTGTAAAGCATAGCCGTAGCTACGGTTTAGCCCGACCGTTCGGGGTTAACGACGACAAAGGGAAAAAGGAAGAGACAAAATCTCGGGTTCTACCCCTTCCGACCCTAGCCTGCGGCTGGGCCACCTTCCCCTGCAAAGGGGAAGGAGCTGTAAAAAAATATTGAAATGGCTGCTCCCCCCAGACGAGGGGAGGTGGTTTTTCCACTTTACTGTGGAAAAATCGGAGGGGTTGAAAGCGCAAGCCCCTATCTCAAACACCATAACTTTGTAGGTATACGCACAATGCTAAAATAATGTATTATACTGTTGACCGAATGTATTATAATATTACCGCAATGTTAGTAGTCGGCTGAAAAGGTTTCACCTGAACTGATAGAGGCATCTTAAAAGAACTTTCAATTTTACGCTATGAAAACCATCACTTGGGGAATAATTGGTTGTGGCGATGTTGCAGAGGTAAAAAGTGGTCCAGCTTTCCAAAAGACTGCGAATTCAGAACTTCTGGGCGTAATGCGAAGGAATGGAGAGAAAGCCAAGGACTTTGCTAAAAGGCATAAAGTTCCTAACTGGACAACCAATGCTGATGAACTTATTCATAACTCAGCTATAAATTCCATCTACATTGCCACGCCGCCATCCAGTCATTTAACTTATACGCCAAAAGCTTTAGAAGCAGGAAAAAATGTATATCTTGAAAAACCGATGGCCTTGAATACCGAAGAGTCTCAACGTATTTGCGATGCCGTAAAAAGAAGTAGCCGAAAGTTAACGGTAGCCCATTATCGTAGAAAGTTGCCCGCTTTTAAAAAGGTAAGGGAATTCCTTGATGCCGAAGCGATAGGAAACATACTGCATGTAGATTTACGCATACTTCAGCCCAAAAATACGGATATGATTGCCAAGACCGATGAAAACTGGAGGTTAGACCCCAAGGTTTCCGGAGGTGGTTATTTTTATGATATCGGCCCGCATCAAATCGATTTAATGTATCATTTTTTTGGCGAGATCGATAAAGTTGCCGGTTTTTCTAGTAGTCGACCCGAAAAGGAATTAGTAGAAACGGTCGTAAACGGTATCATCGCTTTTAAAAACGGAGTACAGTTCCGTGGAATATGGAATTTTGATGTAGCCGAGGAGGGTCAAACGGATTCCTGTATCATCTACGGTACCGAAGGTAGTATCGAATTTTCTTTTTATGGCGATGTAGTACGTTGTATCAAAAAAGGTAAAGAACAACTTTTTAATTTTAAAAACCCAAAACACATCCAACAGCCCATGATTGAAGCCACAGTAGCGTATTTCTTGGGAGAAGCTCAAAATCCATGTCCCGCGGAAGACGGTCTTTTGGTCATGGATACCTTGGAAAAATTGAGTGGGAGAGTTTAGAGGTGCTGCATCAATTATTCAAATAACCCGTTGCATCTTGTAAAATCTTACTTTTTTTTCTACCGTCTACCGTCTACCGTCTACCGTCTACTGTCTAAAGCCCAAACTGCCTAGGCAACCAAAGGCTCAGTTCAGGAAAATAAGTAACCAAAAACAGGGCAAAAATCATTGCGATAAATAAGGGAAGCAAAGGTTTTACTACCTTTTCAATAGTCGTCTTGGCAATACCGACCCCAACGAAGAGGACCGAGCCCACGGGCGGTGTACAGAGTCCGATACAGAGATTCAATACCATGATGATTCCAAAATGAACAGGATCTAGGCCTAGCGCCGTAACAACGGGCAGAAATATAGGCGTGAAAATAAGTACGGCCGGAGTCATATCCATAAAAATACCCACAAAGAGCAGTAGTAAGTTGATGATCAAAAGAATAACGATGGGATTATCGCTCAGCGCCAAAAGCCCCGAACTGATTTCCTGAGGTATGTTTTCATAAGATAAGGCCCAAGACATGCTCATGGATGCACCGATCAAGAGCATAACAATGGCTGTTGTAGCGGCAGAATCCAAAAGTGTCCGGGGCATTTTTGGAATAGAAATTTCGCGGTATATTAATCCTAATAGAAAACTGTAGAGCACCGCAATCGCAGAAGCTTCGGTTGCCGTGAAAATACCGCTAACGATACCACCTATTACCACAACCAACATGAACAAGCTTGGTACGGCATCAATAAAAGTTTTGAAAATCTCTTTAAAAGTACTTCGCTTGCCGACTTTGTATCCTTTTTTCTTTGCCCAAAACGAGGCAACGATCATGAGGAATAGCCCTGTTAGAATACCGGGAATATAACCGGCCAAGAATAACGCTGCAATAGAGGCTCCGCCACTCGCCAAGGAATATACGATAAGTACGTTACTTGGGGGAATAATCAGGCCCGTAGTGGCCGCCGTGATATTTACGGCGGCGCCAAATTCGCGTGAGTAGCCTTCTTTCTCCATTTCAGGCCCTAGAATACTTCCCATGGCCGAGGCCGCTGCCATAGCAGAACCTGCAATAGCGCCCATAAGCATGGCCGAAATAATATTGATGAGTGCCAGTCCGCCCGGTAAGGCGCCGACCAATGTTTTTGCAAAGGCAATGAGCCGGTGGGCGATGCCTCCTTTGTTCATCAATTCCCCCGAAAGGATAAAGAGCGGAATAGCGAGGAGGGCAAAACTGTCCAGCCCCGTCCCTATGCGTTGCGATACCGTTGTCATCGCTGGTAGTATGGGAATGCTTACCAACAAGGTAAGCAGGGAAGAAATGGCAATACTCCAAGCCACCGGAGTGCCTATGGCCAAAAGGCAAATAAAACTGATGACCAGAACTAAGATTGGTGCGTATTCCATAGGGTCCCTATTTTAGGATGTCGGAGATTTTGTAATAGATGATGAGCAGGCCGCTGATGGGGATTACGGCATAAACTACGGATAAAGGAACTTGCAGCGCCGGTGAGTTCTGGTCCAAAACATGGGTAATGTAAACCAAGCGCAGACCTCCAACGACTAGCGCACCCAAGGCGAAAAGAATAATCAAAAGCCTGACGAAGAACGTTAATTTTTTTTGCGTTTCGGGACTCAGGCGTCTTGGGAGGACATCTATGGCCACGTGCATGTTTTGTCCGGCGACATAGGCCGCTCCCAGAATTCCTACCCAAATCATAAGATAGCGCGCCAGCTCGTCAGTAAAGGAACTGGGTGATTGCAATATAAACCGACTTGCGACTTGCCACAGTACGTTCAACACCATGGCGGTCATGATGATGACCAAGAAATTGGCCAATAGTTTATCAATTTTCCCTCTTAGATTCATGTGTTGTTCTTTAATTTTTCTGATGCTATCATGGTTTAAGTGAAATCAAAATATTAATTATTAAATCTGACGTAGGAATTGAGACCTAGGATTTTATGGTGTAACTCCAATCGATGTCAAGTTTTCACTTGCCTTTTTATAATTTGAACTTATCTCTTGTCTCTTGTCTCGAATTATTAAGCTATTAAAATGGTTAAATACTACCATAGTGGAGGTAGTTCCATTTTTTATTCCGTTGCTTGGATGTCCTTTATCATTTGATAAAACTCCTCGTCCTCCTTGTACTTATCAAAGGAATCCTTTATTTTATCGGAGAAAAGGGTCTTGTCCGGATATATGACTTCAACACCTGCTTTTTTTACGGCCTCCAAAGCTTCGTTTTCCGCTTCCAACCATAATTTACGTTGATAAACAACGGAATTGTCAACCGCTTTTTTTAACCAGCCTTGTTCTTCTTCCGATAGCTTTTCCCATAAATGGGTTGCTGCCAAAAGTACATCGGGTAGGACGGTGTGTTCATCTAGGGTGTAATATTTGGCTACTTCATAATGTCTGGAAAGGTAAAAACTGGGGGGGTTGTTCTCCGCACCGTCCACAACCCCTTGTTGGAGCGCGGTGTATAGTTCTCCCCAAGAAATAGGGGTTGGAGAGCCGCCAAGACCGCTTACCATCTCCATGGCCGTAACACTTTCCATAACTCGAATTTTTTGTCCTACAAGGTCTTCTGGCGTATGTACAGGTTTGTTTACGGTATAAAAACTTCGGCTACCGGCATCATAATAACCCAGGCCTTTAATCCAGTATTTTTCTCCTCCGTTCAAAAGGTCCTGTCCTAACGGCCCATCTAGAACCTTAAAGGAATGTTCCCTGTCCCTGAACAAAAAAGGAAGCCCCAATACCTTCATTTTGGGAGCGAAATTCTCCAATACACCAACGGAAACTTTGGTCATGTCCAAGCTGCCAATCTGTAAAAGCTCCAAGCATTGCCGTTCTGTTCCCAGTTGCTGACTGGGATAGATCATAACTTTTAATTTTCCATCGGAAAGTTGGGCCAAATCTTCGCCCATTTTAACCATCGCCTTGTGAACGGAATGGCTCACATCCAATCCGTGGCCCAAACGAATAGTTTTGGAACCTTCTGCCTCGGTACAGGAATTACTTATACCTATGAGAAAAAACAGGACAAAAAGGTTCTTTAAATACATTTTTTATTGATTTTAAAACTATTTTACAGTTACGGTCAAGGGATTGGCAAGACGTTCCGCAAAACTGCTCAAATAGGATTTCCAAGCCGTTTTGGTTGGAAATTGATTGCTTTTTGTCCAAGCGAAACCGGCATAGTAGACCGCTGTATTGTTGTCTACCTGTATGTGGGCAAACAGATTGCTCTCGTCTTTTCTGTCCGTTACATACTGCTCATGTCCTACCAAGGTATTATTTGGAACTACAATCCCGGTGCCCAGTTCGGTGCCGTGGTGCGGCTCCCAATGGCTTATCCATCTGTTGTTTTGGTCTACGCCAATTACGCCCAAGTTATCATGTAAAGTGATTCCTGCCGAAATGGTATCGGTTCCTTTTAACCGCACTTCAAACTTGGATAAGTTACTGCCGTAGTCCAAGGAAATTTTCTTTTCTTCGGATATGGTGCTGCCCGCCGCATCCCAATCTGCATAGGTCAATATAAAACTTGTCCTGATGGGGCCGGTACTCAAGGTTTTCCACGAAACAAAATTTCTGGAAATATGATAGGTGGTATCTACCTTTTTGGCAATACCGCCAATACCACGGCTGATGCCTACATGGTAATTATCCAGTCCTTCGCCATCGTCCGTGTGATAGCTGCCCTCGGTCTCCAATTCTTTATAGTACCACTTGTCTATTATCGGATAGTCCACCCGTTTTAACCAGGCATCCATACCACTAGAAAGGGTGCCGCCTTGTACGCCGTCCTCCACCATTTTTTGCGCTGTTAGGCCGTAGGTCCTAAAAGCTACACGGTCGTTTTCCCAGGCATAATCGTCCGTTCGTTCGGGAACAAATCTGGAGTAGCAAACCGACATGCTATCGTTTTGAATCGCTTTATCCGTAAACGTAATGTCAAAAGTTTTTTCGCTATTGGCGGACATTTCGGGTTGAAAAAGAAGTTCATCTACGTTGCCGTCCCCATCGGTATCTACCAGTTGGGAAACGACTTCCGATTGTGTTTCCGTATCGGTGATAACAGGAGTGCCCACGGCATCTGTCATTACCAAAGAGGCAATGGATACGGATACAGTTTCAAAAGCGCGTTCGGTATCCATGGTGTTCTTTACCACAAGTTGTTTTCCGGGGAGGGCCTTTTCTCCGCAGGATAAAAGTAGCGCGGCAAGACCAATAGTCGCAAAAAGGGAGTATGTTCTCATAGTCTACGGATTAGTTTTCATTAGAGGGTTTTCCTATTGTGGCCAAAATACCGCCATCTACATATAGGATATGCCCATTTACAAAGTTGCTTGCCTTGGAGGCAAGGAAAATGGCCGCTCCGGCCAAGTCGTCCGGATCGCCCCATTTGGCCGCGGGAGTCCTGTTCAGAATAAAGTCGTTAAACGGATGGCCGTCTACACGAATAGGTGCCGTTTGGGATGTAGCAAAATAGCCTGGACCAATACCATTGATCTGTATGTTATGCTTGGCCCATTCCGTAGCCATATTTTGCGTTAGCATTTTTAGTCCGCCTTTGGCTGCGGCGTAGGCACCTACGGTACTTCTGCCCAATTCGCTCATCATGGAGCAAATATTGATGATTTTCCCTTCCTTGCGGGCAATCATGCTCCTGACTACATGCTTGGATACAATAAACGGACTCACCAAATCTATATCGATGACCTCCTTAAAATCGGCCACTTCCATTTCCTCTAAGGGCGTGCGTTTTATGATGCCCGCGTTATTTACCAAAATATCTATAGGGCCAACCTCGTTTTGGATTTTGTCAATGGCTGCTATAACTTCTGCTTCATCGGCTACATTAAACTTATATCCTACCGCTGTAATTCCTTCGCTTTTGTACTGCGCTATTGCCTCATCTATTTTTTGCTGCGATGAATTTCCGTTTACGATAAGCGTAGCTCCGGCCTGTCCTAGTCCTTTTGCCATGGCCATCCCAAGGCCGTGCGTACTGCCGGTAACCAAGGCTATTTTTCCTGTAAGATCAAATAGTGTTGTGCTCATAGATTTATCTCAGATCGGTTATTTTGGCAACATCCATATCTCCATAATCCAGATTTTCTCCTGCCATACCCCAAATAAAGGTGTAGTTGGAAGTTCCCGATCCGCAATGAATGGACCAAGGCGGGGAAATGACCGCCTCGTGGTTCTGCATCCAGATATGACGTGTTTCTTGTGGTTGTCCCATAAAATGACAAACAGATTGCCCTTCTGGTATATCCAAATAGAAATACACTTCCATTCTACGATCGTGGACGTGTGCGGGCATGGTGTTCCATACACTTCCGTTTTTAAGTTCCGTCATCCCCATTTGCAGTTGGCAGGTGGTTACCACACCACCAATGATCATTTGGTTTACCGTACGGTGATTTGCGGTTTCCAAGGAACCTAACTCTAATTTGTTGGCTTCGGAAAGACTTACTTTTTTAGTAGGGTAGGAGGTGTGTGCCGGTGCCGAATTCAAATAGAATTTAGCAGGATTTTTGGCGTCGTTGCTGTTGAAAATGACCTCTTTGGCGCCCATGCCGATATAAAGGGCATCCTTATGGCCTAAAGCATAGGAAGTACCATCAACCAATACCGTTCCTGCATTCCCTACATTGATGACCCCAAGTTCGCGACGCTCTAAAAAATACGCTGCTTTAAGAGGGTCTATGGGTTCTAGTTTTAAAGCACCCGTAGGAACTGCAGATCCCGCAATGTAACGATCGTAGTGGGTATAGGTCAGATTTATTTTCCCGTTTTGCATTAGGTTGTCGATCAGGAATTCGTCCCTGAGTTCTTGAGTGTTATATTTTTTTACTGCTTCTGGATGTGAAGCATAGCGTGTTTCGTAGGATACTGACATGTGTATAATTTTTTTAAATTTTGATTATAAATCGAATATAGATTTTCTAATTCCAAGTTCCAAGCCTCTTAGCTCGGCAAGGCCTCGTAAACGACCAATACCCGAATATCCAGGGTTGGTTTTTTTATGAAGGTCGTCCAACATTTTATGGCCGTGATCAGGTCTAAAGGGCATTCTTATGTCTTTACGACCGGCTGTCTTACGTTTTTCCTGTTCCCCGACCAAGGCTTTCATGACGCCATACATATCTACATCGCCCTCTAAATGGTTGGCTTCGTGGAAATTACCGTCGGCATCGCGTTGGGTGCTGCGTAAATGTATAAAATGGATACGGCTGCCCAAACGTTCTACCATTCCCGGAAGGTCATTATCCGGACTTACCCCAAAAGATCCCGTGCAAAATGTGAGTCCGTTATTGGGACTGTCCACAGCGGCATAAAGTTCCAAAATATCTTTTTCCGTACTCACTACCCGTGGTAATCCTAAAATAGGATATGGAGGATCATCTGGGTGAATGCACATGAGGACTCCCGCCTTTTCCGCTGTTGGAATGATATGGCTCAAAAATTCAAACAAGTTTTTTTTAAGTTCCGCCGGACCCACGTTATCATAGCTAGCCAATATGGTATTGAACTCGGCTAGGGAGTAGCCTTCTTCCGCACCTGGGAGTCCTGCGATGATATTGTTGGATAGTTGTTGTTTTTCGGTATCGGTGAGTGCATCAAAATAGGTTTTGGCCGTTTCTTGCTGTTTCTCGGTATAGGTAGTTGACGCCCCCCGGTCTTTTTAACAAAAACAGTTCAAATGCTGCAAATGCTGCGGCTTCAAATCGCAATGCGGTAGAACCATCTTCTGCCTTGTAGTCTAAATAGGTGCGTGTCCAATCCAAAACGGGCATAAAGTTGTAGCAGACAATGTCTATTCCGCAGGTACCCAAATTGGTCAGGGTCTGTTTGTAGTTTTCAATATAGTTTTGGTATCGTTTCGCCTGTGTTTTTATCGCTTCGTGGATAGGAACACTTTCAATTACGGACCATGTGAGTCCGGCGTTTTCAATTTCCGTTTTCCGTTTGTTGATTTCGGATACCGGCCAAACTTCCCCGTTGGGAATATGGTGCAAGGCGGAAACTAAGCCCGTAGCTCCGGCCTGTTTTATGTCGGACAGCGATACGGGATCTTTAGGTCCGTACCAACGCCAAGTCTGTTCCAAGGTCTTTCTCATCTTGTGTTCTAATTTTTTATTATATCTGTTATCGCACTCGGTCTAGTTTAGAGCGCAATAGTCGCTTTAACTCCGCTACTTTATCTGGATGGTCATCCGCTATATTTCGGTTTTCTTTTTCGGTCGACTCATAGTCGTACAGTTCCATGGATTCATCATTATGTGCAATTAATCGATATCCAGGCACTCGTATGCTTTGTGCGTTTTTTAGATAGGATACGGCCGCATGTCCAGAGGCCATTGGATTTTCCAACATGGGAACTAAGGAATTGCCTTGGCTAAAATCAGCTTTTGGAAGTCCGGTGATGTCACATAAAGTGGGAAAGATATCCAAAGTTTCTACAATACCAAGTGCTTTTTCTCCTGGCTCTGCCATTCCTGGCGCGTAAATAATTAAAGGCGATTTTAGGGCGACATCAAAAAGGTTGTGTTTTCCCCAAATGCCATGTTCCCCTAAATTCCAGCCATGATCTCCCCAAAGCGCTACAATGGTGTTTTTGTCCGCCCCGGTCTCTTCCAATTTCTTTAGAATCTTGCCCACTTGTGCATCGGCGTAGCTTACACAGGCGGCATAGTATTTTTTTAGTTCCACGGCAAAATCGGCATCGTTGAACATATCTTTCTGCCATAGGTTATACTGCATCATTTCTCCGGACGGATGCCAGGTACTTTTTCCCTGCGGTTTGTTCGGATATGGATTTTCAGGAAAGGAGGCATCATTATATAGGTCTAAAAACTCTTTGGGTGCCCCAAAAGGCAAATGTGGTTTTATAATACCTACGGCAAGAAAAAATGGGGTGTCAGCAGTAGACGACAATGTTTCCAGTTCACTAAGGGCCTGTTCCGTAATTAGATCGTCTGGGTAGGTGTCGCCTTCGTTGGCCGCCGCTTCATAAACAGGCATCGTGCCTTTTTCTTTGCTTCGTATGGTACCGTTGGCCAACCCGTGCATAGCGCCACGGGGATGTTGCCAAGCGCCGACCGGCATTAGGCTGCGATGCCACGCGTTGGGTAGTTCAATTGCCTGCCCATCGTTCCAATCCGGCCCGCCCAATCCTCCGGGATGATGCGATACTTTTCCAACAGAAACGGTAGTGTACCCATATTTTTTGAACCACTCCGGCATCGTGGGCTGTGCATTGCCTTGGCCATTTTCTACCTGCTTTGCGCGGAGGAAAAGAGCATCGTTACCCGCAGGCCCATACATACCAGTTAATAAGGTATATCTGGAAGGGCCACAACTGGGCGCGTTTACAAAATGATTGAGAAAAGGGCGGCCTTTTTGTGCCAATTTATCAATGTTAGGAGAATATATGTGTTCCGCTCCAAAGGAGGCCAACTCGGGACGCAGGTCGTCTATGCAGATTAAAAGAATGTTTTTGGGTGTTTCAGATTGCGCATAGGTCGTCGTTCCTATTAGTTGTAGGGATAGTATAAAAATAACACTCCTTTTGCTCATGCTGATTTCTGAATTTATTTTTTTGGTTCTACCCTTATTTTTGTGAGTATGAAATTTAGTTCTTGGAACTTGACATAGGACGAAAGGACGCAAGACGTAGGACTATTTTTTTGCTAAAGTTTTTAGCATTTAGATATTTACATTCTTGTTGTTTTACTGGGTAATGATATTTGGGCGTATGTCCTACGTCTAAAAGTCCTATGTCGGACTAGCTTATTGGTTCATTTCCGCAACATTCGTGGTAGAACCTCGAATATAACGAAAAATGGAACGACAAACATTTTGAAACCAGCATTATGGGTGATTTTTACCCCTTTTTACCATTTTTGGTTTTGGTCAAGGAATTGCCTGAAATGCTATATTTTATCTAAAAGGGCACTACGTATTTTAGGTATGCTTCTGGGCAAGGGGAACTGCCACAAGGTTAGACAGGATGGTTTAGGCTTCTGATTACGGCGTGGTTATAAGCGTTGTGGCAGGAGGCGCACTACAGCGAAGGATTGTAATTTTAAAAGAAATTGCAGTATATTGGCTAACGATAACGCTAGTGTTGAGTCCAAACTGAAATGGCGTAAAAGGTAATCGTAGATCTTGCGGTAGCCCTAGGCAAAAAATCACTGCATAGCATTAGCTACGGAATTATTTTTTAACGACGGGATGCGGCAAAAGATGCATTAGATTTTGCGCCAATTTTGGCTTGACTCGACACTAGGTTGGTATTCGGTTATTTGGTTAAAGGAATACAATTGGTACAGAAACCCTAATTTGATGCCGAACAGTTCAGCATAATGAACACAACCCTAACGCTCATGTAGTCGAATTGGATTAATGATTTTGAATTTACAGGAGTTCTTAAAAAAATAATTCAATGAAAAGAGTTAGCAATTTTGTCCTTATTATTTGTTTTGTAGTTCTCTATGGGGCATGCAAAACCGATGGTAAAGAAAAGAAGGAGGTAGAGTCAATATCCATAGATTCCTTGTTACAGGTGCGTTACCAAAAATTATTGGCATATCCTGTGGATTCCATGCGTTTTCCAAGAAGCTATACACCGGCAACTAATATCATAAAAAAAGTACCTTCCAAAGACTGGACAAGTGGTTTCTTTCCCGGTAATCTTTGGCATTTGTACCAACTTACCGGTAATCCTGACTTTAAGGAAAAAGCAGCCGAATGGACTGCCCACATGGAACGGGAAAAGTTCAATGGCGGCACACATGATATGGGCTTTAAGATGTCTTGTAGTTATGGTGAAGGGCTTAAAGTTCAGGAAAATCAGCAATACAAGGATGTTATAGTGGCAAGTGCCAAAACCTTGTCCACTAGATATAGTGAAGCAGTAGGTAGTTTACGCTCTTGGGACTTTAATCGCGATATATGGGAGTTTCCGGTAATTGTGGATAACATGATGAATTTGGAATTGCTGTTCGAGGCAACAAGGATATCAGGGGATAGTACGTATCATAATATCGCTGTTTCCCATGCCAATACTACCTTAAAAAATCATTTTAGGGAAGACCATAGTAGTTATCATGTCGTGGTCTACGATACTATTAATGGAACCGTAAAGGATAAAGTGACGCATCAGGGAATAAGTGATGATTCTGCATGGGCAAGGGGACAAGCTTGGGGTATTTACGGTTATGTCATGTCCTACAGGTATACGAAAGATGCTGCCTATTTGGCACAGGCAAAGGCCAGTGCGGATTTTTACCTCAATCATCCTAAACTAAGGGAAGATGGTATTCCGTATTGGGACTTTGACGATGCTACTATTCCAAATGCTCCTAGAGACGTTTCGGCGGCAACGATTATAGCATCGGCCTTATATGAACTTTCAAAATACGATGCAAATGCCAAATATGTTGCTTACGCGGATAAGGTTTTAAAAACCCTGAAATCGGAGGAATATGTTTTGGAAGCCTCAATAGAAGCTCCTTTCATTTTGGATCATAGTACCGGTCATTGGCCAAAAAAAGATGAAATGGACGGGCCCATAGTATATGGTGATTATTATTTTCTAGAAGCACTTCTAAGACAGAAAAATCAGTAATAGGACAAAGTGGAACCCGTACTCTTTTTAAATTTCAAGAGGATTGGCAAGGAATACTGAATTACTATTCATTATAACGGGAATTCTTACCTAGACCTCAAGCTCCGGAATCAAATTTAGGATGGTGCATCACTTTTAACGCGATTAAAATGAAATTAAAGTACATGATTTTTAGTATCGTTTTGTTTTTGGTCGCTTGTAATCAACAAAGCGATGAAGCAGCCACAAGGACAAATCAGAACATAAATGAGGGCTGGTCTTATCTAGAGAATCCGTCTGAAAATCTAGCGGAGGGACAGGAAAAGGAAGCTTGGTCGCCCATCGATCTACCTCATACTTGGAACAATGAGGACGCGACGGACAGCGAGGCGGGATACAGAAGATCTATAAGCTGGTATAAAAAGGATATCGATATCGCAAAGGTGTCGTCCAATCAAAAATACCTACTTTATTTTGAAGGTTCCAATATTACCACAACGGTATATGTGAACGGGCAAGAAGCTGGTATGCATATTGGTGGCTATATTGGTTTTGAAATCGATATGACTCCTTATGTCAAAAGCGGAACCAATGAGATTCATGTAAAAGTAGATAGCGGTTACAATCGCGATATTATTCCTTCCCAAAAAAGTGATTTCTTTATTTATGGTGGCATAACAAGGGATGTTTGGTTTCGGACCAAGCCCAATACGGCTATTGGTAAAGTGAAACTAACTACCCCCGATGTTTCCGAAGAGCTTGCCTCTTTACAGGTTGAGGTACCCATAGATTCGGAAGAAAGCCTAACCGGTTTAAGCTTGGAGGCTATCTTAAAAAGCCCAAAAGGAGAAGTAGTCTCGTCCAAAACCGTAGCCGTGGCGGAAGCGGTCACGAAAATTTTAATGACAGATATCCAGAAGCCAGAACTTTGGGATACGGAGACGCCCAATTTATACACCGTAGATGTTCTGTTGAAAAATCAAGGGCAGGAGATAGATAAAGTTTCGGATAGGGCAGGTTTCCGTTGGTTCGAGTTTGTTGAAAACGGGCCTTTTTATCTCAACGGAAAAAGGGTGTTGTTGCGGGGTACACATCGCCACGAAGAACATGCTGGGGTTGGTGCGGCCATGTCCAACCAACTACATCGCAAGGATATGGAGCTGATTAAGGAAATGGGGGCGAATTTTGTTCGCTTGGCACACTATCCTCAAGATCCGGAAGTATACAAGGCCTGTGATGAATTGGGACTTTTGGTCTGGGATGAGCTGCCTTGGTGCCGTGGAGGTATAGGCGGAGAAACGTGGCAAACGAATACCAAAAACATGCTGAAGGAGATTATCGAACAAAATTATAACCATCCAAGCATAATAATATGGTCTTTGGGAAATGAAATGTATTGGCTGCCAGATTTTGAGGGTGGCGATGATAGGGATAAAATAAACGCTTTTGTAACTGAACTCAATACCATGGCACATGAGCTGGACCCCACAAGGAAAACAGCGATTCGTAAATATTATGAGGGTGCGGACATCGTAGATGTATTTTCGCCTTCCATTTGGTCTGGCTGGTATTCTGGCAGCTATAAAAGTTACCAAAAAGCCATTGATAAGTATAAACCGCAGTACAAAAGCTTTTTGCATGCAGAATATGGTGGTTCTAGCCACATAGGCAGGCATACCGAAAATCCTATTACTGGAGAAGGCCTTATAAAATCCGATGGTTGGGAAGAAGCGATCGTACAGACCGAAGTGAGCAATATTGCCCAAATAGGCGATTGGAGCGAGAACTACATCGTAGATCTTTTTGATTGGTACCTGCGTATTACCGAAACCGATTCCATCTTTGTGGGCAACGCGCAATGGGCCTTTAAGGATTTTGGTACGCCCTTGCGTCCGGAGAACGATATTCCTTATATAAACCAAAAAGGGCTGGTGGATCGCACGGGCAAGCCAAAGGATGCTTTCTACGTATTTAAGAGCTACTGGGCCAAGGAACCTTTTGCTTACATAGAATCCCATACATGGACAGAGCGCCAAGGTCCGGAAGGTTTGGCGAGAAACATCAACGTATTTAGCAATTGTAATGAGGTTACTTTGTTTCATAACGATAAAAACTTAGGGACAAAGAGCAAGGATATTACCAGTTTTCCGGCTTCGGGGTTAACATGGGATGTTCAGTTTACGGAAGGTAAAAATGAACTGATAGCAAAAGCCAAGGATGCCAACGGAAAGATGGTGGAAGACGTCTTGGAAGTAGCATATAGATATGCTAAAAACGGCACGGCAAAAGCATTAACGCTTTCTGCGGAAAAGATGGAAAACGGAAATTATTTGGTCACGGCTATTGCGGAGGATGCGGATGGACTGAGATGTTTGGATTATGAGGACAAGGTCTACTTTCAGTCTTTGGAAGGTGGGCGCAGTCGTAAGAACCAAGGTACGCCAACAGGTAGTGAAGTTATTAGTATGGCCAATGGAAAGGCTTCTATAGAGGTAATTCCTGACGGTACAACAAAAGATATACAGGTCATGGTGCTCAACCAGAATTTTAAGGGCACCTATTTAACGATTAAAAAATAAAAGTAGTTTAGTTGAGAGTTAAATACCATGGTTGCTTTATGTAATCATGGTATTTTTAGTATATTCAGATATGAAATATGTTGTCGCTTTTTTATTGCTATTTTCTTCCGGAACCATTGAGTCACAAACAAAATTTGGAGACCCCATTTTTGATAAAGAGAAACAACGGGTCTTGGAACGTGCCGCCGAGTATAAAGATGTTGAACCTATAACGGTTACGGCATCCGTTTGTGACCGGAGTGCAGGCGGAAAGAACGATTTTTATTCCGAGGGCGATTATTGGTGGCCGGATATTGAAAACCCCAAGGGGCCTTACATCAGAAAAGATGGGATGACCAACCCCGAAAATTTTACCGCTCACAGGGAAGCAATGATACGGTTCAGTCAGTTGGCGGGTGCCTTGGGCTCTGCCTATTTGGTAACGGGAAACAAAGTATATGCACAGCAATTGGCACCGCATCTAAAGGCTTGGTTCTTGGATGCAGACACCAAGATGAACCCCAATCTGTTGTACGGGCAAGCGATTATGGGAAGGGTAACCGGTCGTGGTATTGGGATTATAGATACCATTCATTTGATGGAGGTGGCAAAGGCCGTTATGGCCATTGCAGACACGGGCGTTTTGAGCGTGAAGGAGCTAGTGGGCATAAAAAATTGGTTTTCTCAATATCTGGCCTGGATAACCACGCACCCCTACGGCATAGCGGAAAGGGACAATGGAAATAACCATAGTGTGTGCTGGGCACTTCAAGTAGCTGTTTTTTCGGAATTGACGGGCGACGAAGCGCAGACGGAATTTGCCAAGAACATGTATAAAATAGTGTTGCTTCCGGAGCAAATGGCGAACGACGGTTCTTTCCCTTTGGAGTTAAAACGTACCAAACCGTACGGATATTCACTCTTTAATTTAGATGTGATGACCTCCCTGTGCCAAGTGCTCTCTACACCAGAAGAGAATCTTTTTGACTATATCACAGCGGAAGGTAAGGGCATTAAAAAGGGAATGGCGTTTCTGTTTCCGTATGTGGAGGACAAGGCCACGTGGCACAATGCACAGGATGTGATGTATTGGGAGGAATGGCCCGTCCGTCATCCCTTTCTGCTTTTTGGTGGATTGGCCATGAAAAATGAATCCTATCTTGGTTTGTGGAATCAATTGGACGCCAATTTTAAAACACCCGAAGTGGTTAGGAACATGCCCGTACGTTATCCTTTGTTGTGGATAAACTAAAGTGCTGTGCCATTCGCCATGGTAACAATAGCGATAGAATTAATCTAAAAAGAATATGCCTTTTAAAATTTTAACGGCTTAACTATTATTTTCGCTTTGCTGTATGGCAAATGAAGCTTGGTCGTTAAAAAGCCGATTTATGAGGAGTCTCTCAGAAAATTTCTTATCACTGGCTAATCAGTGTAGTGAACTTACCAAACTGCCACAAAATCTGATAACGAATAATCCATCGAGCTTGCAAATGCGCAGGTATCAATTCAACTAAAAATCCTTAGGCCAAAAAGTCTATTTGTTCAAAATAAGTTTTTCCATCGTATCCAATTCAGGCCTTCCGCCCCTGTTTCCACTGCCGGCAGCTATATAAACGCTGCCATTGTGCATTATGGCCTGGGTACCATGTCTTCCCCGTTGTAGGGGTTTTAGTGTTGTCCACTTCAAAGTGTTTAGATTTAGCGCTTCAACTTGATTGTGAGCTGTTTCCTGTGAGGCGCTCTCCCCACCAATGACAATGAGTTGGCCATTGTACAAAACTGTTGAGGTGCCGGCCCTTTCGGTGGGTAGATTGCCGCTTTGGTCCAAGGTAGTCCAACTATTCGTTGCTATGTCGTAGATATCTACCTCTGGGATGGTAAGTTCAAAGGTCTGCTTGGTAGCGTAGGAGGAATTCCGTCCGCCAGCGGCATAGATTTTCCCATGCTCCATTACGACCTGAAAATGGTCCCTTGCCCGTGGAGCGTCGGCAAGTACTGTCCATGTATTTGTTTTGAAATCATAGCGATCTACCCATGGGACGTGCGTACCGTTATGTCCGTCCACGATACCACTGATCATGTAGACACTGTCCCCATCTACGACCACGCCGCATGCACCTCTTCTTCTATCTTCCGGTATTTCGGGCCCAATTTTCCATGTATCTCCTTCCGGACTGTATATAAGCATAGAGGGCAGCGGGGTTTCAAAAGGATATTTACCGGTCATCGCACCTATTACATAGACTTCGTTACCGTAAGAAACGCCTTGAAAATGATGGATTTCTGTTTCTGGAGCGGTACCTTCTGTCCATTGGTTGGTTTCTGTGTTATAGATTGATACTGGTTTAATGCCCCTGCCGCCCAATAAATAGAAGTTGTCTCCTACGGCAGTAAAGCTGTTTTCATGTCGTGCTAGAGGTAGGCCAATAGTTTTCACGGTTTCCCATTCTTCCTCCGGGAACTGTGTTTGGGAACAGGCCAAAGGTGCCGTAAACATAAAAAGACCTAAAAAGAGGATGTTTAATTTCTTCATGATAACTGAACTTTGTTCAATCGGACACAGCCGTCCGTCTATATTTTAGCCCTCAAGTTAGTATAAAAAACAATATGTATGAATTGATATGGGTATGAATATGTGGTTTGGTTCATTCGGATAAGTTTTGAAGCGAAAAGTGCTGCTACATGAACCGTTCTATCATTATTTATTTGGGCATAGCCTTTGGTTTTCGGAACTCGATCTAATGTCTGTGCGCCGCAGGCAGGTCTATACGTCCTTAGTATGAGAGCTGTGACCTTTGCTTCTTTTTGCGCTATGCCGAATAAATAGTTATATTTATTGGCATTCTAGTTTTCAACACGGAGATGGAAGTATGAAGATACCCGTAATACATGTTATCTAATGGAAGATTTTAATTGGATTTTACAACTGTTGGGGAGGTTTCATCCGCTATTGGTGCATTTTCCGATAGGCCTATTGGTGGTCGCGTTCTTTTTTGAACTGTTGACCATTGGCGGGAAACGAAAAGGCCTCCGCGAGGGGACGCATTGGATGCTCTATGTAGGGACAATCTTCGCGCTATTGGCCGCGCTCTTCGGTTGGTTGTTGCGCACGCAGGAGGATTATGTCGGAGAGCTGGTGGACAATCATCAATATACAGGAATTGCCACCGCGGTCTTGGCACTCGTAACCACTATTTTATTACGGCGGACCCTAACGGGAAAATTGCCCGATTTCCGGGCCTATAGAGCTTCGCTTACCGGAACGGTACTACTATTGTCCATTGCTGGACATTTGGGATCTTCCCTGACCCATGGCGAAGATTATCTGACCAGTGTGTTCCCCTGGAACCAGGACACCTATGATAACGCAAAAGGTCTGGCCCTGTTGACGGATCTGAAGTCGGCGGACTCCATTACTCTGGCCCAACAGGATCGTTTGAATTTGGAGGTCAGGGCCATTTTTGCCCATAACTGCTATCAATGCCATAACGAGAACAAACAAAAAGGAGGACTTATTTTGGATAACAAGGAAGGGGTCTTCAAGGGAGGCGAGTCGGGCATGGCCGTGGTTGCGGGAAAACTCGGGGAAAGTGAACTGTATCGACGGATAACCTTGTCCCCGAACGATGATGAGGTCATGCCCAAAAAAGGGAAGGTGCTCAAGGACAGCGAAATTTCCCTGGTCAAGTTATGGATAGAAAACGGCGCACATTGGTCCGATCAAGCGATAAAAGTATTTCCGGAAGCGGAAATGGCGCTTGTAAAACCTGATTTGCCGCAGTCCCAAGAATCCCAACCCGTAGATAAATTAATTGATGCCTATTTTGAAGCGCAAGGCGTCGATTGGTCCGCTGCGGTCGATGATCGGATTTTTATCAGGCGTGCCTATATGGATGTGGTGGGACTGTTGCCCGAACCTGAGGCTATTACAGCATTTCAAAAGGATACGGATACCAACAAAAGGGAAAAACTCATAGATACCTTATTGGCCGATACGCATAATTATACCCAACATTGGATCAGCTTTTGGAACGACCTATTGCGCAACGATTACAGCGGTACGGGATTTATAACGGGCGGCAGAAAACAGATCACGGATTGGCTGTACAAGGCCTTGGAGGAAAACAGAAGCTATGACCGAATAGTGGCGGAATTGGTAAATCCTGTTGAAGGTTCCGAAGGTTTTATAAAGGGGATAGCATGGCGCGGCGCAGTCAATTCCAGCCAGCGTACCGAGATGCAGGCCGCCCAGAATATTGGCCAGTCGCTCATGGGGGCGAACGTAAAATGTGCCTCTTGCCATAACAGTTTTGTAAGTAATATGACCTTAGATCAAGCCTATGGTTTCGCGACCATTTTTTCCGATTCCGTACTGGAATTGAATCGTTGCGATAAGCCCATCGGCAAAATGGCCAAAGTGAACTTTTTATATCCCGAATTGGGCAGTATAGCCGGCGAGACCGTGCAAGAGCGATTGTTCAACCTTTCCAAATTGATGGTTAAGCGCGAAAACGGCCGTTTGTACCGCACCATTACCAACAGGTTTTGGGACCGTTTAATGGGCAGGGGCATCATAGAGCCTTTGGATGAAATGGACAATGCACCGTGGAACGGCGAGCTGCTGGATTGGCTGGCCTCCGATTTTATAGAATCGGGTCACGACCTGAAACATTTGATCAAGCGCATCATGATGTCCAAGACCTATCAGTTGCCCACCGCGAAATATGCGGATCAAGAAGAACTGAAATCCGATTATGTATTCCAAGGGCCCGTGGTAAGGCGACTGAGTGCCGAGCAGTTTTCCGATGCCGTAAGCCAAGTCATTTCTCCGGTATATCATTCCGTAGAATACAATCCTACGGACGGGAAACTACCCATAAATCGTATATGGCATCCAGAAATAAAGTTCGACCGTAGCGTGCTTCCCGAACCGGGGAAACGTTATTTCAGGAAAACCGTCACGCTTCCCGAAACAGGGATACAAGCCGCCAATGTCTTAATTTCGGTAGATTATTCCTATGTGCTTTATCTGAATGGAAAAAAGGTATCCGAAGGTTCCAATTGGGAAAAAGTGGGTAAACTGGATGTAACTAAATTTTTAAGATCCGGAGAAAATCTTATAGCTATAGAAGGCATTAACGAAGGAAGTATTGCCAATCCGGCCGGAATATTGTTTTCCATGAAAGTTGCTTATGACAATGGAGCTGCTTCACAGATCGATTCCGATACCAGTTGGAAAAGTACTGCTGATATGCCCGATGCCAATTGGACTTCCATGGGGTATAACGATATCGCTTGGTCCGAAGTCCGGAATTATGGTACTTCCAATTGGGGCAGGTTGATCCATTTTAGTTTTGAAGAACAAAATGGGTATTTTGCAAGAGCGAGCCTTGTAAAACAGCATCCGTTTATGAAAGCACTCGGAAGACCTAGCCGTGAAAACGTAACCACGTCCAGGGATGACCAGGCGACCTTGTTACAGGCTTTGGAACTGACCAACGGCGAATTTTTCAACGGAGTTTTGGCGGAAGGGGCGACCCTTTGGATCGATCGCTATGGGAACGATAGCAAGAAATTGGTGGAGCGGCTGTACCAAAGATCCTTGGGCAGAAATCCCTCCAAAGCGGAGCGGGAAATTTTGTTGGGCGTCCTGGGCGACAAGCCAAGACCGGAAGACGTACAGGATATATTCTGGTCGACCCTGATGTTGCCCGAATTTCAGTTTATTAATTAGTTTGTATTTTTTTGATAAACAGAGGGATTGGTGTTGTGCTTGAGGTTTTGAAATAATGATATGTGGCTCCTCCCCTTTTTTTACTTGCCTCCGACGAACGAAGTATGAGTGAGAGGAAGGCAAAGGTGGATTCCGACCTTTTTCGGGAGGAAGACGGAGGGGTGCCTTCGTGATGCGATACTTGGGGTTATTATTAAAACTGTAATAGCGAGCTATAAGTATATGGGATGAAGCTGTAATACTAGTTATTTGACTTTTAATTAATTATACAATTATGTCAATGACAGCGCAGTCGAAGGGCTAGGTAGACTTCGGCGTAAGTTGGAGGAATGACAGCTCAGGAGCATCAAAAAAGTATAATAGCTAAGCTCTTTGGAATAGCGAACTAGAGATAGAATAGGATTGCCAATCGAATGTAAAAAAGGAAAAGCAATGGACAAACAAAACACAAGACGGGAATTTATTAAAAAAATGAGCGCGGCCAGTCTAGTAGCTTCGGCTACCACAATACCCTTGTCCAGTTTTCTGAGCTCTTGCTCCGGTGCTGCGCCTACGCTTTCTTCCACGGCAGATACCGTAATTCTACTTTGGATGGCGGGCGGTATGGCACATACGGAAACCTTTGACCCTAAGGCCTATGTGCCGTATGAAAAAGGGGTGGAAAGTAAAAGGGTGCTCAGTACCTTTCCCAAAATTCCTACGGTAGTAGACGGACTCGATTTTTCCAAAGGGCTCGAATCCATTGCGGGTGTGATGGACAAGGGTGCGATCATCCGTTCCTATAAATCGGCCGATCTGGGGCATATTCTCCATACCCGCCATCAATACCATTGGCATACCTGTTATGAGCCGCCACAATCCGTACAGGCACCTCATATTGGCGCGTGGATTGCGAAGGAATTGGGGCCTTCCAATCCCGTTATCCCACCTTTTATCAGTATGGGGCAACGTTTTACGGTGGGGGAGGCGGAAGAGTTGAAAGCGTTTCATTCCGCAGGTTTTTTGGGCTCCGAGTTCGGTCCTTTTCTTATACCCGATCCTTCGGGCGGACTCGAAAGTGTGCGCCCTCCGCAGGGCATGTCGCTCAAACGTTTTGAGGCACGTTACAAGCTGTACAAAGAGCTGGCCAACAAGAACAAGCTCATGGAAGAGGGCAGCGATTACCAGCGGGAGTCGCTCATGCGCTCCATGGAGCAATCCTACCGTTTGTTGAATTCCCCCGAGGCCAAAGTCTTCGATTTATCGCAAGAACCCAAGGAAGTTTATGATACTTATAATACTGGAAGATTTGGTCTGGGCTGTTTATTGGCCAAAAGACTCGCCATGAACGGTGGACGGTTTATCAGCGTTTCTACGGAATATGAACCATTCTTAGGCTGGGATACCCACGAAAACGGCCATACGCGAGCAGAGAAAATGAAGGAAATGATCGATAGGCCCATTGCCCGATTGATCAAGGATCTGGACGAAAGCGGCCATTTGGACAGGACCTTGATCGTTCTGGCCAGCGAATTCAGTCGCGATGCCATTATGGAAGGGAGACCCGGCGAACCGGTAAAGGACCAAGTGGACCAACCGGATATTATCGAAGATGAAAAGTTCTATGGTATGCACCGCCATTTCACCGACGGTAGTTCCATATTAATGTGGGGCGGTGGTGTGGAGAAAGGCTTGGTCTACGGAAAAACGGCCGATGAACGGCCTTGCTCCTCTATAGAAAACCCAGTGGTTATCGATCAAGTACATCAATCCATATACCACGCCTTGGGCATTCATCCCCAAACGGAATATACCATAGAAGGGCGACCTTTTTATACCACCCCAGATGGCCATGGCGAACCAATTTTGGACCTGTTCGGTAAGCCCATGGCGAAGACCACATAATTCAGTCTTAGGGCTAAAAGAATGAGGAATCAAGACAAAATGTAATAAATTCACCAACAAAACTAAAGAACACGAACCAATACCATTTAAACCATGAAAACAACGAAAATCAATAGAAGAAATTTTTTACAAACCACGACCAAGGCAAGTGCAGGTATTATTTTGATGCCCCATTTTAATATCAATAGTTCCAAGCCTAAATTATCCGATGAAATTATCGGTCATGGCGATTTTAAATATAAAGTCCATAAAACGTGGGGGAATCTGGATCCAAGTAAAACTCCTGTCAATAATTGCCACGAAATGGTCATGGATTCCCAAGGGAGATTGATCATGGTGGGCGACGACGTCCATAACAATATCCTGATTTATGACAAATCCGGAAAACTATTGGACAGTTGGGGCATTCGCTACAAAGGCGGCCACGGACTTTCCCTTTGGAACGATGGGGAACAGGATTTTCTTTTTATCTGCGATACCGATGGCACCATGATAAAGACCACTCTGGACGGTAGGGAACTAATGATGATCGGACATCCATCCGATTACGGTGCCTACCAAAAAGAGGATGCATTTAAACCAACGGAAACCATAATAGGCCCCAATGGCGATATTTACATTGCAGATGGCTACGGGTCGCAATATGTGCTACAGTTTAGCAAAGAAGGCGAATTTATACGAAAAATCGGAAATGGCCGAGGCACGGAAAATGACCAGTTCCAGACCGCCCATGGTGTTTGCATAGATGACAGGGATAAAAACGACCCCACCTTGTTGGTCACTTCACGCGCCAGCAATTGTTTTAAGCGCTTTACATTGGATGGAAATTATTTGAATGAAATCTCCCTGCCCGGTGCCTTCGTATGTCGCCCGGTTATTCACAACCAGAACCTGTATGCCGGTGTTTGTTGGTCATCCGAAGTAGATTTTGTGGAGGGTGTGCAGGGTAGCCACCCCAGCTCCAACAATCCAAATTCCGGCTTTGTGACCATATTGGACAAGGACAACAAGGTGGTCTCGAACCCAGGTGGCAAGGCCCCGATCTACAAAAAAGGCCAATTACAAAAAATGTTGCAGCAAGAACCTGTTTTTAACCATTGCCATGACGTCTGTATCGATGATGATGAGAACATCTATGTATGCCAGTGGAATGCGAACAAGACCTATCCTGTGAAATTGGAAAGGGTTTGATATGTGGGAGGAATCAAAAACTGGTTAACCGTTAAGGAGTTAGAATCTCGGGGGAACTCGAAGCTTGATAGTTTTAATTCTGTATCAAAATCTTGATTACACTAATTTCACAAAAACAATTAATCAAAAAATGGGGCTATTCAATAAATTACTTGGAAACGCCAGCGAGGTATCCACTGAAAAACTTCACGAGAAATATGGCAGGCTGCTTCTTGATGATGAGGTAGTGGAGCTGGGCTTTAAGCTATTTCGAGATACTTTTATGTTTACTAACAAGCGCCTTGTTTTAATTGATCTGCAGGGATTAACGGGAAGTAAGGTAGAATATAAGTCCTTGCCCTATAAAAGTATATCCAGATTTTCTTTGGAGACCGCAGGTACGTTTGATCTGGATGCCGAGCTCAAAATTTGGATATCAAGCGAGAATCTTCCTTCCGTTAGTAAAAAGTTCAACAAAAGTATCAACGTATACGAGGTTCAAAAGTATTTAGCGAAAAAGGTCATGTGAGGGTCTTAGCTTTATATGAGAGTGTTTTTTATTCCTTTATGTTAAAACGCATAAACACTGGCAAATGATCAGAGAGTTCTCGGGCCTTCTTTAAATTTCCGCAGCTGCCTACAAAATCTATAACGCGGCTATCTATTTTTAGAATTTGTTTGGAATAGAACACATTGTCGATGGCGTGGTTTATATATCCATCCCCATTACAGGCTCTTTTAAGGGTTGTTCTTTCGTTGGTTAGGGCTGGGTTAAATCCGTAGGATTTTAAATCATCAAAAGAGGCGTCCGATTCGGTTAGATTAAAATCACCCACCAAGAGGAGAGGCGAGGCGAGTAAGCTTCTAATGTGGCGGGTTATTGCGCTTATTTCCTCTTGGGGATTTTTGTAGTATGGTCTAGAGTGAAAGTTAAGTACCGTGAATTTTTCGCCATTCACATAAAAATCCAGAGCAAAGGGTTCTCTGTCCACTTCTTTTTTTAGCGCGGAAATAAGCTTACCCCTTTTCTTTATTTTAACGTGCTTTGTTTTCCAGAGAAAAGCGTAGCGCTCCGCGGCGTATTTAGGGCTATTGGTAGGGTCGCTAATGACATAATCCCACTGTGCACCTTTCCTGTTCAGTTCATCCGATAGTCTGGCAACCGCCTGCGCGCCGCCATAACCGGCAACCACTTCCTGCAAGGCCACAATATCCGCATATCTCAGGATTTCTGCCATTTGTTCCAATTCTTCATTGCTCTTGGTCTTGCCAAAGTCCTGAATGTTCCAAGAGATGAGCTGTATGTCTTGCCCTTGGGAAAAGCTAGGGTAGCACAGGAAAAGAAATACAACAAGAGCTATTTTTTTTAGCACAAGAACGGTTTGGAATAGGGCGTAAAGCTAGTGAAAGTTATGGTTTTAGGTTTACGTATATCTGTAACAAGGGAAGAAATGGGTTCGTGGTAGAACCAAATGAATTGTAAACCAGTCCTTTCTTTAGGCTTTCTTAAAAATCAAAAAAATCGGACATGATATGAATGCATTGAAAATTCCTCCGCCGAATTTAGTACTTTTAAAGATGTCATTTCAATAGCTGCAACGTATTGATGATTGGCCAACTTTCCGGCACTACCGAAGATTGATTTAAACGTTATTAAAGTGATGCATTAAAAGAAGTTGATTAAGAACCTTAAAAAGAATAGCCATGAAATCATACCCCAGTATTTTTAACGATGTTATAGGTCCGGTAATGCGGGGGCCGTCAAGTTCGCATTGTGCCGCAGCTTTGCGGATCGGTAGACTATGTAGGGACTTGATGGCAGGTAGCATAGATGAAGTCTGTATAGAGTTTGATCCCAACGGTTCGCTGGCCACCACACATTCGGGGCAAGGGTCGGATATGGGCCTTTTTGGGGGGCTGCTAGGATGGGAGGCCGATGACGAACGCCTAAAGGATTATGAACAGCACATTGTTGAGGCCGGTATCCAGATCAAGATCGACATCCACCCTATAGGAGCAACGCATCCGAATACCTATCAGATTACCTTGAAAAATCAACAGGAAAGCCATCAGGTTATTGCAATTTCGACAGGTGGTGGCATGATCGAGATCATCGAAATCGACAAAGCGCCCGTTTCCATGTTGGGGGATTTTTTCATTACCCTGATCTATACAGATGCCCCACAGGAAGTCCTGAAAGCGGTCGAGAATCCCGATTTTGGGGAAGCTGTCCTGCACGACGGTTCGGTAACGTTTATCTCGGTACGGTCTACCCAAGCGGAACAGGTAAAATTATTGGACGGTATTTCATCCATAGAAAACATAAGCTACCTACGGCGTATCGATCCGGTACTTCCTATCAGATCAAGAAAAGACCTCAAAGTTCCGTTTATTACGGTTGAGGGAATGCTGGCTTTCAATTCGGACAAAAACCTGAATTTATGGGAGTTGGCCGTTCAATACGAAAGTAAACGCGGGGGCATTTCACATGAAGAGGTGGTTGACAAAATGGGAACTATAGCGGAAATCATGCAAAATTCCATCGATTTGGGATTGAAGGGCACGCATTATGAAGACCGAATTCTGGGGAGTCAGTCCCTGAACTTCAAAAAGAACTTGGAAGCTAAAAAATTGGTGCCGGGCGATGTATTGAACAACTCCGTTATGTTCACATCGGCCATGATGGAGGTCAAAAGTTCTATGGGCGTTATCGTGGCGGCACCGACCGCCGGATCTTGTGGTGCCTTGCCCGGCACTTTGATCGGGGTGGTAACTACGCTGAACCTTTCGCGGGAACAGCTTGTCAAAGCGTTGTTGGCCGCAGGGCTCATAGGGGTATTTATTACCGAACATGCCACCTTTTCCGCCGAGGTGGGCGGCTGTATGGGCGAATGTGGTTCCGCATCGGGAATGGCCGCTGCAGGGGTGGTCGTACTAAAGGAAGGCAGCTTAGCGCAGTCACTGGCCGCCGCTTCCATGGCCTTGCAAAGTTCTTTGGGCCTCATTTGCGACACCATTGGCGATAGGGTAGAAGCGCCCTGTTTGAACAGAAATGTGATGGCGGCTTCCACGGCCATATCGTGCGCCAATATGGCACTGTCCGATTATGATCAGGTCATCCCCTTGGACGAAGTCATAGAAACAATGAAACGCGTGGGCGATGCCATTCCGCATACCTTGCGGTGCACGGGATTGGGCGGTCTGGCCATTACAAAAACGGCAAAAAAAATAGAGGCAGGGCTGGCGAGATATAAGGAAGATGTGAAAATTGGGGCTTTTAAATCTTGTTAA
>Ga0075108_10000018_pt1 | contig 86294 bp, 58 predicted proteins | sample AntAceMetag02UK1_FD_69797 | JGI IMG/M metagenome (GOLD analysis project Ga0075108, IMG submission 69797) | Saline lake microbial communities from Ace Lake, Antarctica - Antarctic Ace Lake Metagenome 02UK1 | ecosystem: Environmental > Aquatic > Non-marine Saline and Alkaline > Saline | place...
TTTCAATTTTTAGCTATGAGTAAGAAAGTTCGTGTTCGTTTTGCGCCCAGTCCTACGGGGCCGCTGCATATTGGTGGTGTGCGCACCGCATTGTTCAATTATTTTTTCGCCAAAAAACATGGCGGTGATTTTATTTTACGGATAGAGGATACTGATCAAAGCAGATATGTAGAAGGTGCTGAAAAATATATAATTGACGCTTTGGAGTGGTGTGGAATTCCATTTGATGAAAGCCCTAAGAAGCCAAAGGAGAATTTTGGCCCCTATCGCCAAAGTGAGCGCAATCATTTATACAAGGCCTACGCCGACGAATTGATTGAAAAAGGAAAGGCATACTACGCTTTTGACACCGCAGAGAAGCTCGATTTTCATAGAAAAGACCATGAGGCAAAAGGAAAGACCTTTATTTATAACTGGCATAACCGATTAAAGCTGGACAATTCCCTTTCCCTATTGCCTGACGAGGTTGAAAAACGCTTGGCTTCTGGGGAAGAATACGTGATTCGTTTTTTAACACCCCCAGATGAGAAAGTCCACCTGAATGACATTATTAGAGGTAAAATGGAAATCGACTCCAATGTTTTGGATGATAAAGTCTTGTTCAAGAGCGATGGTATGCCCACCTACCATTTGGCAAATATTGTGGATGATCATTTAATGGAAATCACCCACGTAATCCGTGGCGAAGAGTGGCTTCCTTCCTTAGCACTGCACCAACAACTATACGATGCTTTTGGTTGGCAGGCACCTGAGTTCGCTCACTTACCATTAATCATGAAACCTGTGGGCAAAGGAAAACTCAGCAAGCGCGATGGCGAAAAAGGGGGTTTTCCGGTATTTCCACTTTCGTGGAAAGAATCCGTAGGCTATAAAGAAGCAGGCTTTTTCCCTGAAGCGGTAGTCAACTTTTTGGCATTATTGGGATGGAATCCAGGAACGGAACAAGAAATTTTCAGTATTTCCGAACTGGTGGAAACCTTTACCCTGGAGCGCGTGAACAGGTCAGGAGCCCGTTTTGACCCCGACAAGACCAAATGGTATAATCAGCAATATATGCAATCTAAAAATAATACAGAATTAGCCGAATTATACGCTGTGGAACTTCAGCAGCATCCCAACATAAAGGACAGTAACCGAACTCCGGAGTATGTTGAGCAAGTCGTTGGTTTAATAAAGGAACGCGCTACATTTGTTTCCGATTTTTGGGAATTGAGCGATTACTTCTTTGTACCGCCATCGGAATACAATGAACAAGCCGCTAAAAAACAATGGAAAGAGGACACATCGGATATTATGAGCCAGCTCTCCGAAGTCTTTAAAGCACAAACCGATTTTATGTCGGAAAGGTTAGAAACCAATGTAAAATCTTGGATAACGGAAAAAGAGCTTTCCTTTGGAAAAGTAATGCCGCCCTTGCGCCTAGTGCTTGTGGGAGACATGAAAGGCCCGCACATTTTTAATATCATGGCCATGATAGGCAAGGAAGAAACGCTATTCCGAATAAAAAAGGCAATAAAAGTTTTGGGTTGATAGGCTGATTGCCTTTAAAAAGTTGCTATGCTACTAGGGAAGAAAACATCAATCTTCCCCTACATGTTTTTGATAGAACCCCCAAACTTCATGCGCGACATCCCGGCCTAATTTGAGCCCCGCCACATTATCTGCCTGAATGTGATAACCGCCCCAAACCCTCGAAATGCCCGCCATTTCAGCGGTTTCGGTAAATGTGGGAAACTTTAGGGTAATGGTATCGCCCAGATTATCGGGTTCTGTTATGGCGCCAGCCACCAATTGCGCCTCGGAACCAAACAGCTCACTACCTGTCCATAATTTCAGTGCTTCGGCGCAGCCACCGCTAATGGTGCTGTGACCGGAGGTATAACTAGGGAAGGGCGGACACAAAAAGGTCTCGGGAGAATAGGGCCGCCATTGGGAACCATCCATGTCTACCATACCTTTACTTTCGCCACCCCAAGCCTTTATTGTTTCGCCTTTATAATAGGTATGTACCAAAGCGTAAGGCCTTGCATAATCATAGAACATTTTGGAGTCCCAAGAAGCTATAAAGGCATCCATGGCCACCACCTGGTTGTAGAAATACATTTTTACATCTTGGTCTAGGGTATGGTTGTCCCTACGGGAAACGTCCTGGGCAAATTTTAACCAATGCCCCGCCTGCTGCACAGATTGTGGCCCGTCTCGCATAAACTCTATAAGGGCTCTTTGGTAATCGGTGAGGTTACCCTGCATCTGAACCACTTCTTTCACTTCTTCCTCTAGTTGTTTGGAGCCTATCATGGGCGGGGGACCGGGCCGGAATTGTGCTCCCGTTTTTAAGGCTATTGGCGTAACCTTGTCCCAAAAAGGGGTTAAGCAATTTGGGACAAACGTACCGCCTGCGCCGTCCGAGAAATATTTAGGCTGCCAGCGGTTACCGTCTACATTTTTGTCCGCCGAATTTACGGGCTCATAACCCACGTAGTTAAAGTAGGCCTCGCCGTTGGAACCTTCCTCTTCCCCGTATTGGTTCGCACCGTCATTTTTTCTTGCTTCTATGACCGCCTTTGCGGCCAAATTGCCAATACCTTCAGGCGTGTTGGGGTCTAGGCTTTTATTTGTTGGATCAAGCCCTAGTTCTTTCATGAAATCTGCAAATAACTCGCTATCTGAATAATAGTATTCGTTCATAGCTCGAAAAGCGGCAAAACTTATGGCTATTTCCTTGTTTTTTAAGGTTTGTTCAGTGGCGGGACGCCTTGTAATACCATCTAAATATACCGGTATGGCTTTGGCGTCGTACCTAGACCAAGCATCAAAAACCGAAATAAAAATCAGTCCCAAATAACGCGAGGTTACTGTGGGTCTTGGCTGAAACCGTTCGGTATCGTTTGCAGTAGCGGTCAAAGCCATTTGGCCCCATTGGTAAGCTAGGTTTTCAACACCTTTTGGTTCGGTTGCTTCTGCGGTAACCTTATTTACATTGGAATCCTGCTTACAGTTAAAGAGCAGTAGGGCACCAATGACGAGTAGAACTATTTTTTTCATGTCATGTTTTTTTTAAAATATGCCTAAACTGTATGTTGATTGTTTTACATGTCTTGGAGCCCCTCTTTCTATAAACTTTTTAAGATGTTTCATATTGCCCTAAATATCGACGTGCAAGGTATGAAATTTCAGGATTTAAAAAAAAACTTCACACAGGCGAATCCAAGTTCGCTAAACGGAATCTGGGTCTGGCTTTTGATATAGGATCGGTTTTCCTGTTTTTATCTAATAGGGACGGCATCACGAAAAAGAGGACTATTTTTTTAAATACTGCGGTTGCCTCGAACGTTTAGATTCCAATCATAGGATGTCGCTATGGGCCATGATCTTTGTCTGGAAAACGGAATGGAATGCGCGAGCTCTGGAAAAGAGCCTTCTTATTCTGTATAAGTTAAAGGGGGTTGTACAAAATGATTTGAGGTAAATATTGGGTAGATTGAAAAGCCATCAAAAACCGCCCAATGTAAGTCACGCTGAGGAATATCCCCTTTCCCGCAACGCATCTCGATTTGGAGTCAAAACGGCCCTAAATATTTTAATTAGTGGACTATACTGCCAAATGAAACTTTTGCATCAACAGGGAAGGATATCATGCGAGGCAATATTTCGTTCTTATTATATAGTCATATGAGGGCAATATTTCGTAAATTACAGTATAAATTAAAATACAATTATTATGGGAGGATTTATTTGGATTCCAGTGCTCGTTTTTTTGGCGCTTATTTTATTGTCGTTTGTTTTCACAGTCAAACAGCAAACGGCCGCTATTATAGAGACTTTTGGAAAGTATAGTAGTATTAGGCAATCTGGTCTTCAGTTTAAGATTCCTTTTGTGCAGCGTATTGCAGGCAGGTTAAGCCTTAAAATACAACAGTTGGATGTAATCATAGAAACCAAGACCTTAGACGATGTTTTTGTGCGCCTTAAGGTTTCTGTGCAGTTCAAGGTAATACGGGAAAAGGTGTATGACGCCTTTTATCAGTTAGACTATCCCCATGATCAAATTACCTCCTATGTTTTTGATGTGGTACGCGCCGAAGTACCTAAAATGAAACTGGACGATGTCTTTGTTAAAAAGGACGATATCGCTATGGCGGTAAAGGCAGAGCTGAACGATGCCATGACCGATTACGGTTTTGATATCATAAAGACCTTGGTAACCGATATTGATCCAGATGCTCAAGTAAAGGAGGCCATGAACCGTATCAATGCTTCGGAGCGCGAAAAGATTGCCGCACAATTTGAGGGAGATGCTGCGCGTATCCTTATCGTAGAAAAGGCAAAGGCCGAGGCGGAAAGCAAGCGTTTACAAGGTCAGGGTATCGCCGATCAGCGAAGGGAAATTGCCCGAGGTCTAGAAGAATCCGTGGAAGTGCTGAACAAAGTAGGCATCAATTCCCAAGAGGCTTCAGCATTAATTGTTGTTACGCAGCACTACGACACCTTACAGTCTATAGGCGAGGCGACAAACACCAACTTGATCTTATTGCCCAACTCGCCACAAGCGGGCAGCGACATGCTCAACAATATGGTGGCTTCGTTCACGGCAAGCAACATGATCGGGGAGTCTATGAAAAAGACCAATGTGACCGTGCCGGATAAAAAGAAGTAACACTTGAACAAGCCGATAAAGGGCTGTACAAAACTAATTTTTGTACAGCCTTTTGGTATTGCCCCTTGTCTTAAATAGTGATGTGCCCAAGGGCTTCCTGATTTTAATTGGCAGAGGGCAATTCTGTCTTTCTTGGCTTCGAAAATCGCCGGGAGACAGAGCACATGAGCACATACCATTTGGTATTTTATAAAGTGCTGATTGGCGTACAGCGCAAAGCGCATGGCAATTTTAACACTAGGTAAGATAGAAAAATCTAGCTTAATTGATTCTCGGACGCTGTGCCGTACCCTAGTCCTTCTGTTGAATCTTCGTCCAAGAATCACGCAAACCCACTGTACGGTTAAACACCAATTTATTTGGGCTGGAATTTTGATCTACACAAAAATACCCCATCCGCTGAAACTGAAAACGATCTTCTACTTTGGCACTGGCCAAACTTGGCTCAACATACCCTGTAATAACCTCCAACGAGTCAGGATTTAGGAATTCCATAAAATCCTTGTCCTTATGAGTATCGGGACTTTCATCCGTGAACAAGCGGTCGTAAAGGCGAATTTCCACGGGTAGGGCGTGCGCAATGGATACCCAGTGCAGGGTGCCCTTTACCTTTTTTAAGCTTTCCTCTGTACCACTGCCACTCTTACTTTTTGGTTCATAGATGCATTGTACTTCTATAACATTCCCATTGGTATCCTTTGTGCAGCCCTCAGCTTTAATGATATAGCCGTTTTTGAGGCGTACTTCGCCACCTAATTTTAAACGAAAAAACTTTTTATTGGCTTCCTCCTGAAAATCTTCCCTTTCAATATAGAGTTCCCTCGAAAATGGCAGCTCACGACTACCCATACTATCGTCCTCTGGACTATTCTCCGCAATTAGCAATTCGGTTTTACCTTCGGGATAATTTGTAACAACCAATTTTAAAGGGTCGAGAACGCCCATGACCCTGGGGGTAGTCTTGTTCAAATCTTCTCGGATGTGAAATTCCAATAGGGAAACATCAATGAGGTTATCACGTTTTGCAATACCTATGGTGTCCGCAAAATTACGGATGCTTTCTGGCGTATAGCCTCTTCTGCGCAAACCGGAAATTGTAGGCATCCGCGGATCGTCCCATCCGTTGACCACACCATCTTCTACCAATCGCAACAACTTGCGTTTGCTTACAACGGTGTGGCTGAGGTTGCGGCGCGCAAATTCCCGCTGTTTTGGCCTAAGCTTGCCTTCCTCGTAAACTTGATCTAAAAACCAATCGTATAATTCGCGATGCGGCAAAAATTCCAGCGTACAAAGGGAATGGGAAATTTGCTCAATATAATCGCTTTCGCCATGCGTCCAGTCGTACATCGGATAAATACACCAATCGGTATTAGTTCTGTGGTGTGCCTTGTGCAATACACGATATATGATGGGATCGCGCATGAGCATATTGGTAGAGGCCATGTTAATCTTCGCCCGGAGCACATGTTTCCCTTCGGTAAATTCGCCCGCTTTCATCCCCTCAAACAAGGTTAAATTTTCTTCGACACTACGATTTCTATACGGACTAGGTTTTCCGGGGGCGGTTGGCTTGCCCTTCTGTTCCGCCATCGCCTCGGAGGTCTGGCTATCTACATAAGCCTTACCGTTTTTAATCAACAGAACCGCCCAATCGTAGAGTTGTTGGAAGTAATCTGACGCATACCGTTCGGTATTCCATTCAAAGCCCAACCAAGAAACATCGCTTTTGATTGCATCCACATAGGCCTTTTCTTCCTTGGCGGGATTGGTGTCGTCAAACCTAAGGTTTACAGGGGCATTATAGCGCAATCCCAGACCAAAATTAAGGCATATGGAGCTGGCATGACCTATGTGCAGATATCCATTGGGTTCCGGTGGAAAACGAAACCTAAGGGTCTCTTTGGTGTGTGTTTTCTGTAGATCTTCCTCAATGATCTGCTCTATAAAATTCAGGGACTTTGCTGTCTCGCTCATGTGCTGTTTTTTCAGGCTACAAAAGTAGCAAAAATGCGCTAAGCAAGACCTTTAAAATGGCGTGACCTTATATTAAACGATTTTCACAACACATTTACAATACTCCACAACAATAAATTCACTATGCACGGCAAAAGGTACATATTTGTGGTTGAATAGAAGTTTTGTATAGAAATCTTCTCACTATTCATAACCAGTAGGGGCCCAAAACTACAGACCATTATGAAAAATTTTTCCAAAATCTACATGTTAACCGCCATCCTTTTGCTGTTTGGCGCAGCACAATTAAGTGCCCAGGCCATTGTTATCAATGCGCCTTTACCTGCAGACAATCCTAATCTTGCCGGTAATTCCCCTTGGCCTGCCATTTGCGCAGGCAACGGAGGATTTAACGAGTATTTCGTAAACATCAAGTGGTCCGGAACCGCTAATGCAGGAAATCAGTTCATCTTAGAACTTTCGGATGCCGGAGGTAGTTTTGCCAGTGCGTCCACCTTAGCTACGATTACGGATAAAAATTCCAACAACGACTTTGTCGTTGGTTACGCGATACCGGAGACCACCAGAGGCCAAGGATATAAAATGCGCGTGCGCGGCACAAATCCGGTAAAAACGGGTACGGAGTCCTCAGCTTACACCATGTATTACATGGATGTGACTTCCAATCTAAACATAAGCGAAGCTGGTGATGGGGTTCCTCCGGGAAGCATTTGTAGCACCAACCCCATAACCTTGCAGGTAGATAATATAACCAATCCAGAAACTTATCGGTATTCTTGGTATAGGAGCGGAACCTTGTTGGCCGGGCAAAATGGGCACCTGTTGAATATTTCACAGAGCGGTATGTATAGTGTTTTTATTGATTATGGCCCCATTTGTACCGGGTCTGGCAACACGGATTCCAATATCGTAGATGTAACCATCGGTTCCGGTGGTTCTGGTATTGCCGTGGACACACCGTCCAAAACGGCTTTGTGCGTGGGAGATAATGAAACTCTCACTATCAATCTAACAAATCCTGCATGGAGCTATCAATGGTACAAGGGCGAAAGCAAGATACCGGGAGCTATTGGGACCAGTTATACCGTAAATGCGGCAAGCGCAGGTTTTGAAGATGATTATGCTGTAGAGATATCGGCTCCAGGAGTTTGTACCGAGCGGTCCATTGCTATTGCAATTACAAATGCGGACAATTTTACCGTAACTCGAGACAGTGCTGAAAACGTAGTACTGCTTCCCTCGCAAACACAGACCTTAATTGTTAGCACTAGCGCCACCGGACCTACCTTTAAATGGTTCAGGAACGGTGTGGAAATTAGCGGACAGACCAATAGGACTTTGGTTATTTCGCAAGATGGCACATATTACGCAGAGATATCGCAGTCCGGTGGGGCCTGTGCCACATCTTCTAAAAACTCTGAATCTACCAATGTTGTTTCCCCAACTTCTTTTGAAGTAGTGCTTAATTACGCTAGTGCCTATACCAGTTGTACAAATACCAGCATGGTAGTTGCGGTATCCGCTATCAATGCTATCGCCTTTAATGGAACAAAGACGAATGTTACCGCAGACCTTATAGACGCCTTTATCTATCAATGGCAAAGAAATGGAGCAGATGTGGCGGGACAGACTGCAAAAGCTATAAGTCTTGCATCAAATTCCGACAATGGGGACTATCGCGTAAATGCATCAATAGCCGCATATAACGAAACATCGAACACTTTACCGGTACAATTACGTACCAACGAAACACTTGCCATAACAAGCACCGGCACCATCTATTGCAACCCTGCGGATACGGTTACGCTAAGCACTACCGCAGATCTAAGCAGTGTCCCTTTTGAATGGCAACGGGATGGGGTAGTACTATCGGCTACGGACGATTCCTTGAATATTACAAACCCAGGAACATACCGTTTGGTTTTACAACGAGATGGTTGTCCTTTGATTTCCAATGAAATTACAATATTCCCGTTAGACGAAAACCTGATTACGCTCGACCCCACCGGTGACGTAGTGTTGCCGGAAGGAACTTCTAAAACAATAAGAGCCAGTGGCGGTACTGCTTATAGATGGATGAACGAATCCAATGCGGAAATGAGCACTTCTGACAGTGTTACCCTAACGGAACCTGGAACCTATACCTTAATTGCCAGTATTGATGGCTGCGAAATAGTACGACAGGTACAGGTTCGCATTTTGGATATGTTTAAGGTACCCAACGTTATAACCGTTAACGGTGATGGTATAAACGACCAATGGGTAATTCCCAACCTGTATTCGAATAAGCCCGATGTAAGCGTCATCATCTACAATGAACAAGGGGAGGAAATACTAAATGAAATTGACTATAAAAATAATTGGCCGCAATCATCAACGGCGTTTAATAAACAAAACATGGTGTTCTATTATAAGATAAGGAATGCCAAAGAGGTCCTCAAACAGGGTACCATTACCGTAATACGATAACCTTACCATGCTAAAGAAACGTTTTTTATATCTGCTATTTTTTGTTCTGGCGTTACTTAAAGTAAGCGCACAAGAGGAAAATCCTTTTGTGGCATATGATGTGCCGGCACAGAACCTATTAAAGTATAATCGGTTCTTGATCAACCCTACCTTTTCCACGGTAAGGGAGGATAAATCGTACATAAATCTATTGCACAGAAACCAGTCGGTACAATTTGATGATAACAACCAAAATTATTTTTTGAGCTATAGTGGCCGTATTAGTGACCGCACAGGTTTGGGACTGAGCTTGTATAACCAACGGCAAGGTATCTTGAGCAACTTTGGCGTATTGGCCAATTACGCCTATGGGGTAAAGTTAAGCGACGAAAGCAACCTAACCTTTGGAGCCAACATGTCCTACTACAGTAGCGGCTTTGACCAAGGAAGGGCCAGTACGGTTGTTGACGACCCTTTTCTTGCCGGATTGCAGGACCAGAATATACTTTCGTTCCAACCCGGACTAAACCTTTCCTATGGCAAGTTTGATGTGGGGGTATTTGCAGAAAACCTTTTTGACTATAATTTAAAATCGAGTGAGTCCATTACCGACTTTAAAGACAAGACTTTTTCCAGCCATTTGCAATATACCCACCAGTTTAAAAATCAATCCGGTGTTTTGGAGGAAGGACGGTTAATGCCTTTGGCCAGGGCTAGGAAGATTGGCGAAGAAGACCTTACCTTAGGCGGAAGCTTAATTTTGGACCTGCCCAAATTAGGCTGGGTACAGGCGGGCTATGATAGTTTTTATGGAGCTGCCGCCGGTGTAGGTTTCAACTTGAACCGAAGGATATCTTTAGGGTATACCATGGAAAAGGGACTAAGCAACAATTTTGATAATTTTGGACTTACCCACGAAATATCATTTGCGTATTCGTTTACACCAAACCTGACCGAGGACAGGGTATTATTGGAAGGCGATGATATGGATATAGTAGAAAACGACTTTGAAGGGGAAGAGAAGAATTTGGCTACCAGCCAAGAAATAGCGGAGTTAAGGCGAAAATTGGCCGAGAACGATGCCATCATCCAAGAATTAATGTTCCGACAAGATTCTTTAGAATCTGGCCGCCAGGCTGACATGGAACGCCGTTTTGATATGGTCATGCGAATGGTTCGCAACGAGACTAACGGAAATAATCCGGACCTAGAGCGCAGGGCGGAAGCTTTATTCAACGGAGCAGGCAATACAACAACAGTAGCCTCAAACGATAATGCGAGTATGGATGGTGGAAACGCCTATGTGGCCACTAAGTCCAAGGAAGCAAAGAAGGCTGCCCTTGCCACATCGAACAGAACTGTTGAGGCAAAAGAAAATACCGATTGGAACGAAACAAAAGGGAATACTTTAGCTAGCAAAGTGCCTAAGAATTATAAGGCTGTTTCCGATGCGGATCACAAGCGGAACGCAAATGTTCAAAACAGTACAGCTGTAGTACAGGACAAGATCAACAGCAGACGCTTTAAAGATTTACCCGAAGTTGCCGATGGCTACTACGTAGTGGCCAATGTGTATAAAGGAGGCCAGTACATGGATGACTTTTTGGGCAAACTCAAAGACGATGGAATTAACGCAAACTACATAGACAATCCTAACAATGGCCTAAAGTATGTGTACTTAAACAGATATGACACTTTACAAGAAGCCGAGGCTGCGGCAATGAGCAACGCAAATGGTAGTTATGACGGCCCAACATGGATAATGAATGTGGAAAATGAAAACACCAACGAAGCCTACGCTGCCAATGTTGATAAGCTAAAAGAAAAAGCATCCAAGTACGAAGTAGATGTATTGCGCAAAAATGTAATAGTTAAGGACAGGGTTGTCGCAAACGAGGTTGAGAAAAAAAACTATAATATTAATGGGGCCGGATCTGGTTATTACCTTATTGCCAACGTATTTGCAGTGGCCAAAAACGCCAACCGTTTCGTTGCTTTGTTAAACTCCCTAGGACTAAGTGCAAGTTATTTTATCAACCCGGAAAATAACTATCGGTATGTTTATCTAAAACGTCACGATTCTTGGAACAACGCCTTACTATCGTATTACTCCAAATTAAATGATGCGTACAACGATAAGATGTGGATTATGAAGGTTAATTCCGAGCTGATTGCTTAACTGTAAATTCAGTTGCCTTTTGGACAAATCCGTTTAGAAATCTTTTTTTGCATCAGCTAGCCAAGCCAAATGGAATTATGATGAACTGATTTTTGGTTTCCTAGTGCGGTCTAATCCTAGTCTATGAAAAGTCTTGGCTGTTCTTCGGACTAACGCATTTGTTGAAATATAAGGAAACATCTGCAAGTGAACCAAGAAAAGCATACCTCATTTTTTATAAAGAATTGTTTTCTAAAAACTCTTGGAAAGCTTAAGCGCCTTTTAAATAAAATCTTATCAAAACAGCACGAGACCTTAAAACATACCCGGCAGTTATAATATACTATCCAGAGCCATAGGAATTTGGCAATAGTGCTTTAGGTCGATTATTTCTTTATAAAGGAACTAACATCGAACTATACCACGTCCCAAGTAAAAGTTCTTGCTTAGAAAGAACATCACGCCTAAATTTTTCTAGCGCCTCAGGTTCGTTCCCGCTTATTTTTAGAAAGAGCTGCAAGCCACAAAGTCTTATTTAAAATTGTTTTCCAGTACTACGCCAAGCTGGTAAAGTTGGTTATCAAAAAGCATTGTTTAATAAGGTTTCGGTTTAAGTACGGAATTTTTTTTCCGCTCGATAAACAATGGCAATACAGCATTTCACAACATAAAACCAGTGTGCTACAACAATAAATTTTTAAGCCAAAAACATATCGTAATATTTGTTGATTCTAGATTCCGGGGCTTTGTTTTATATAGCCTTTTGAGATTCTATTGCAAGAAAAGGAACAGAGAGTTCAATACCGATCTAAAACCAACAAGTCTTGAAAAAGGTAACCAAGCTGATAATATTTACCAAGGCAGCTATTTTGTTTTATCTGCTGATTACGGGGATTCAATATAGCTATGCCCAGGAATACGTTCCTTTTTCTCCAAGATTGGATGGTGGCAATATAGAGATTAGAGGAGACATTGTCTTTGTTGGGAATAACATTCTAAATAGAGCTTCACAGGCAAATCCCGAAGAGGCGAACATTCCATATAACGGCACCCAGAACAATAACTCCCTTTGGATGGAGTATATTGACATAGATGCCGACCCAACAACCTTCAGTTCCAGTAGTGCAGAACTCGCCTTGGCAGACCCATCTTGTTCACAGGTAAGATATGCCGGATTATATTGGGCAGGAACCTATCCCAATGAGCGTAGTACCGATGGAGGCGCGGAGTTCAATGGAACACCAAGGATAGAAGAATGGAATCAGATTAAGTTTATGCTTCCGGGGGGTACTTATGTGGATTTAGTTGCAGATGACAACCCAGATCCAATTGGGCAGGAGGATGACATTATTTTGGATGGATATCAGCCGGGAAATCCAGGAGTCTTTGTAAAAGACGCACCCGTAATCTGTTACAAGAACATAACGGATTTAGTACGTTCCAACGCAAATCCAAATGGAGAATATACTGTAGCCAATGTTAGGGCCACCAGAGGAAGAAGAAGTGGGTCAAGTTCAGCAGGTTGGGTTATTGTAATTATTTACGAAAACCCTAACGAGTCAGGAAAATTCATTTCTACTTTTGATGGTTACGCAGGTCTTTCAGGGTCTGTTGGCAACGTAGATGTTAGCGTAAACGGATTTAGGACCTTGCCGGCGCCATTTCCGGTACGGGCAAGAATTGGTGTGGGCGCATTGGAAGGTGACCGTGGTATTACGAACGATCGTTTCTTCATTAGGGCCGATATGAATTCGGGTTCCACGTTCACCAACTTGACTACAGGTCTTAACCCCAACAACAATTTTTTTAACTCCACTATTACCACCAATGGTGCGGAGGTGCCTACAAGAAATCCGTATGGCACTAATACTCTCGGCACCGATCTGGACCTGTTCAACCTCAACAATCCTGGCGCAAACGTATTACCCAATAATGAGAGCGGCGCTACGCTGCGCTTTACTTCTAGCGGGGATGGGTATGGCCCATTTTTGGCCACGTTCTCCGTAGAGATCATTGAGCCTAATATTGTTTTGGAGAAAAAGGTAGAGGATATTGCCGGAAATGACATTACAGGCGCGGGCGTTAACCTTGGTCAGACCTTGGATTACGTACTGTCATTTAGAAATTTGGGAAACGATGATGCCGTAGGCTATACCATAAGGGATGTTCTACCCACCAATACCACATTTTTAAGTGCCGATGTTTCTGGTGCCACCGGGACCACCTACACCATAGACACGATTACGAATGAAATTGTATTCACTATTCCGGATAATTTAATAGAAATTGGCGACCCTACATACGCCATTCGCATGAGCGTTAGGGTGGCAGAGAATTGTTTCGATTTTGTGGATGCCTGTACAGACCTTATCGAGAATATAGCCTATTCTACCTATCGTGGAGACATCAATAGTGCGGTTATTACAGACGACCCCAGTGTATCCGATTTTGACAATTGTGGTTTTGTAACCCCTGGGGCAACTAACTTTCTTTTGGACGATCTTTCCAATTGCAATTTCTCTAGAACGGCACAATTATGTGGTGAATTTATAATATTGGATTCAGGGGATGGATTTGATGATTATGTTTGGTATCAAGATGTTAATCGTGATGGTCAAATAGATTCAGGGGATATAGACATAACCAATGTAGACGGAAATCCGGATAATGACCCAAGCACCATTGTTGTTCGTGAATCTGGAATGTACATCGTTGATAAGCAAATAGCCGACCCCTGTAAAGGATTTACGGAGATTATTGCGGTAGAGCGTTTTGGTGATAACACCATCGATCCAATTGTATCGTTTTTTAATAATTCCAATTCAGACTCGAATCCAACAAATGACATCAAAGGAGAGATTGTTAGCTGTTCGGTAGATGGCGATTTGTTGACAAAAATATTCCTTTGCGGCGTCAATGACTCCCAATTGCTTCAAGTAAACATTTCAGACGCCCAAAGTGTTGTGTGGGAAATATTGGAGGAAGGAAGTTGCATTTCTAGCGGAGATGACTGCGCAAACAAAAATCTATCGTGTACGTGGAATCAAGTAGCTATAGGCAATAGTTTTACCGCCTCGGCTGTGGGTAAGTACAGGCTTGTTGTCAACTATCAGAACGGTTGTTTAAATCGGTTTTATTTTAATGTTTTTCAGAACATTCTTGATATAAATTATACCACTCGAGATGTAGTTTGCGAAACTCCCGGAAATATAACCGTAACCAATATTGGAAGCGGATATGGCTTTCAGCTTGTGGACATTGCCACCAACACTATTGAAATCCCTTTTAGCGCCAATAATGGCCCTAGTTTTGATTTTACCACCAACGGGGCCTATAGGGTAGAGGTTGTTCAATTGGACACCGCCACAGGAAACCCTATCCCTGGAGCCTGTATTTTTAGCACACCTGATATAGGTATACTAAACCGGGTTTTTGATGTTGATTTAATTCCTGCCGATGCTAACTGTAACGCTTTAGGTAGTGTTCGGGTCAATGCCAACAACGTACTGCCCAACTATAGCTATGAGTTGCGTTTGGATGACGGCACACCTGCCCCGTCCTCTCCCACATATTCTGGACATCCGGGCGGAACCCTGGTAGATGGCGAAACCGCCCAGCCCAGCAATACCCATACGTTCAACAACGTTAATCCTGGCAACTACTTTGTTGTTACCCGTTCGGACGATGGGTGTGTGGATGTCCAGCCTATTACAATTGTGCGCATCCCCAACCCAACAATTTCCGGGCTTACCCTAGCGGATATTGGGTGTGCGGCCGGAAGTATTTCCTTGACTCGAACTGGAGGCCAGGGCAATCCTGATTTTCTTTTCGCTATTTGGAGTAAGGACGGGGTGTTATTGCACGACCCCGGTGGAGCAGCACTAGAGGAAGAAATTGTGGACAACATAGACCCCAATGCCTACCAAACAGAAGAAATATTTACCTTTGGATGGAGGGATACCGACAATGACGGTATTGACGAATATTTTCCCAATGAAAACGGAACATATCAATTTGTTGTCCTAGACGCCAATAATTGTTATGCCATAACTGCACCTGTTACCATAAATGACAATGGCGGATTAAGAATAGATACGGTAGATGAGGTGCAACCTTCCTGTAGTGGCGTTGCAGATGGGCAAATAACCATTAATGTTTTAGGAGGTGTTGCACCTTTTCAATATAGTATTGACAATGGCACCACGTATCAAGCCACCTCCAATTTCGTAGGCTTATCCTCTGGAAATTATGATATTCGAGTATTGGATAGTAGTGGATGTGATATAAGCCAACAACATGTACTCAACCAACCTTTTCCCTTAAGCGCTTCCGCTGGGGTTTCAAGGGATGCGACCTGTGATCCGAATGGCGCTGAGGTTAGAATTACAAATGTAGTTGGAGGGTCTGGAACCTATCAGTATAGTTTTGATGGAGGCACTACATGGGGAGCAAGTGCCATTGCAATATTAGCTCCTGGGGATCATACCGTTTTTGTAAGAGATGGTTCGTGTTCATTTCCAATGAATGTAACCGTAGAAGGTTTGCCAGCACCACCAAACGTGGAGCTAACACCTGAAGTAAATTACAATTGTGACGGTACTGGTACAATAACAGCTTCTCCAAGTATTAGCGGTTATAATTATAGATATGAGCTGGATGGTGTACCAAATAACCCAGACCCGACCAGCAATGTGTTTACGGATGTTGCGCCGGGCACCTATACGGTCACAACTTATTATACATCGCAGATTCCGCCAACGCCAAGTCTATTGCTTTCAGAAGATTTTGGAGTTGGAAACGGAACCATTCCTAGTCCAGATACTAGAGGGTACGCTTATGAAGACCAAACTACTAGTACAGCAGGTGGTGGAGATACCAACAGAAACATCAATGATTTCCAATATAGTGTAACCAATAACATAGTGGCGCCTTTTGGCGCTTGGATAAGCCCCAATGACCATACAAATCCTACTGACCCTAATGGAAGATTTTTAGTCATCAATGTAGGTACGCCCAGTCCAGGACAAATTATTTACACAAAACCGATTAATGATATCATTCCGAATAGGCCTTTACGAATTTCCCTATATATTTTTAATCTTGTCATATCCTCAAGAACGATACTGGATCCGGATTTGACCATTGAAATTGTAGATACGGGAGGAACGGTTATTCAATCTATTCGAACAGGTGATATCGCCAAAAATACCGGTCCTGATGACTGGGTATTATTCACAACGGATTTGAATCCCGGGGCAAATACCAATCTAAATTTTGTTATTAGAACCGAAAAAATCGGCAATAACGGTAACGACTTGGCTTTGGACGATATTGAAATATTCCAGATTCCGGAAGTATGCGAGCTGTTGGTTGAAACTCCAGTAACGGTCTTGCCAGGTCGGATTTTTGGAGGGCAAGTACAAGGTTCCACAAACGTTTCATGTAACGGCTTAACCGATGGAACCATAACCTTCCAAGTTGAAAATTTTGATGCTGTAGCGGGATTCCAATATTCCGTAGACAACGGTATTTCTTGGATTACCTCAACTACTTCGCCCGTAACAACAGCTCCTGTTTTTGGAGCTGGAAACCAGACTGTATTGCTGCGCAAAGCAAATGAAATTACCTGTACAGCTTCAATTACCAGAAACATAACGGAGCCAACCCCATTAGTAACTACAGCAAGTATTACAAGCGCACTTACCTGTGAGAACGGCGCAACCATTAGGGCTACTGCAAGCGGAGGCTCGCCAGGATACGCGTATCAATTAGAAGATGGTGTTGGTAACGTAATAGGAACTTTTGATTTTGTCAATAACGGAAATAACAGAATATTTCCTGGATTGTCGGACGGAGACTATGTCATACGCGCCAGAGACCTTAACAACTGCGAAACGGATACCGCTTTAAGGGTTGATCCATTAAACCCGGTCGAATTTACAACGATTCCGACAACATGCTACGACGGCACCAACAACGCTAGCATTCAAATAAACGTTTCCAACGGAAACGGAGGCTATCAATTTAGAATAAATGCAGGGCCATGGCTAACTCCTTCGCCAGCGGCTGCTACAACATACACCTTTCAAAACCTATCTAGCGGTTCTTATGACATTGATGTAAGGGATCAAAACGCTTGTCCATTAACTTTGGCTACGCAACCGGTAGTTATCAATCCTGCTTTGTCGGTAACCGCATCTGCACCCAATATTTCGGTCTGTGATACGGATTCGGATATTACGATTACCGCCAACGGTGGTGATGGCAATTATACCTTTGCCATTGTTGCAAGTGGAGCTGCGCCTTTAGATACCGATTTCAACATCACCAATCCAGTAACTGGTTTTGTGGCCGGTAATTATGACGTGCATGTAAGGGACAATGATGGCAATCCAGACTTTTGTTCGGATAGTTTTCCGCTGACCATTACACAGGACGCGCCCATAAACTTTACCCCGACCCCAACAGATGTCACTTGTTTTGGAGGTGCCAATGGTGCTATTTCCATAGCAATGAATCCCGGTGGACAAGCACCTTTTATGTACAGTATTGATAACGGTTTAACCTACAGGACAGGAACGAACTTCTCCAACTTAAGTGCAGGAACATACCAAGTTCGTGTAAGGGATGCCAACCTATGTGAATCGGCAGCTATAGACGTTGTAGTTGATGAGCCTGCTCAACTAATAGCAGAAGCCATACAGACCCAAGACTATACCTGTGCGCAGCTCGGCCAGATAACGGTGGGCAGCATTACGCCTACAACCGGCGGTTCGGGAAATTATCAATATCGTATCAACGGTGGACCATGGACGGCAAGTACTACAGGAGGACACACCTTTACCGATCTATCCAACGGAAGCTATAGTATAAATGTTCGCGACGCGAACGCAACATCTTGTGCAGTTACATTGGCAACGGTTGTTATTGATGCCCTGCCGGTTGCCCCCATAGTAGATTACTCGGTAATATACAATTGCGATGGCACCGGAAACGTAACCATAACACCTTTTGATGCTACCTTTATCTATACGCTTAGCGGAACGGCCCAGGGGCCTGGTGCGGCGGCCAACACGTTTAACAATATAGCGGTTGGCACGCAAACCTTGAGAGTTACGTATAGCCCAGATTGTTTTGTAGATACCACGGTAATCATACAGGACGGTAATGCTTTTGAAACATCAATTACTGCGTTTGATAACCCTGATTGCAATGGTGATTTATCAGGAACGATTACCATAGAGGCGGATAATTATGGCGCTGGAGGATATGAATACAATATAAATTCGGGTGCTTTTCAAGGTCCGTTTTTCACGCCACAACAGATTACAGGTTTAAACGCGCAAGCGCATAACATCGTGGTTAGGGATGTAAATAACCCTACAGTTTGTACTATTCCTTTAAGCCAAACACTTAGCGAACCTGATGCTGTATCTGTTTCTGCAAGTATTACAGCGGCTTATACGTGCAATTCTGGCGCAACCATTACAGCAAGCACAACAGGTGGCACACCTGCCTATACCTATCAACTAGAGGATGGCTCAGGCACTCCAATTGCAGGATACGATTTTGCGACAAACGGCAACAATAGGGTCTTTAGTAATATTACAGTTGCTGGAGATTATATTGTAAGAGCACAGGATTCTAATGGGTGTTCTAACTTCAGTACGATAGTTTCTGTTGTTGAACCCGCCCCAGTTGTTTTTGATGCCACACCTACGGCTTGTTATTCTGGAAATAATGACGGCACCATTGAAGTTAATGTAACACTACCAGGTAATGGCGGATATCAATTTAGATTGGATGGTGGTCCATGGAGAACACCAAACCTTGCCACTCCCACGACCTATACTTTTACCGGTCTTTCCAATGGAAGTTATGATATTGAAGTGAGAGATCAGTTTGGTTGTCCGGTAGCTGCAAATATACAGACGGTTACATTAAACCCTAATTTAAACGCATCGATTGATGTAGCAGACATTAGTTGTGTTGACGGAAGCCTTACCGTAACTGCGACAGGGGGAGACGGCAATTATGTTTATGCCTTTATGCCAACCGGAAATGTGCCTGCATTTGCAGACTTTGGAGCTTCCAATACATTTGCCGTTACCACGGGTAATGAAGGTGATTACGATGTTTATGTTTGGGACAATAATGGAATAGATCCCCATTGTACATTTATGATTACCGAAACGGTAGCCCCTGCCGTTGCACTTACATATACTGCAACTCCAACAAATCCTCAGTGTTTTGATGGAACTGGCGCTATAGTAGTGAACATTACGTCTGGCGACAGTCCGTACACGATTCGGCTTATCGATTTGGATAATGGTGGAGCGTCTAACCGGACCAGTACGAACGTAGTCGGCCCAACACAAAACTACTTTAATCTTCCCGTTGGAAATTACACGGTAATAGTAACTGATGCAAACGGATGTGACCTTACGGAAACACCATTAACCATTACTAATCCAGAAGAGCTAACAGCGACATTGGAGTCTAATTTATCTGGAGATTGTAACCCAGCAACTGGTTTTAGGTTTATAGGCTACCCAACAACGCTAAACGGCACTTTGCAATTTAGTCATGATGGAGGAGCCTCTTGGCAATTATCAGATAACTTTGATGCGCCAACGTATACATTCACGTCTGGAGACACTGTATTTCCATCCGTAAGAACGATAGATGGATCTGGTAATACACTTTGTAGAACAGATTTTGACAGGTATATTATTACCTACCCGCTCGATGACTTGGATATAACAGTTTCTGCAGTTGTAGTCGGTTGTAATGAACTGCAAGTAACCGTTTTGGGGGAAGAAGGAACCGCACCTTATGAATATGCTTATGCTGAAGATGCTACCACATTTGACCCAAGCTTGGCAACGTGGTTTCCAGGAACTACTATCGGAAAAATCATTCCTCCAGCACCGCCTATTACAGTGCCGGCAGGTAACGGAAACTACGTGTGGACAGGATTAATACCAGGTAGAAGCTATACTTTTTATGTAAGGGATAATAATGGTTGTGTTCGTCAAAGTACCGTAAACGTTAATGATTTAATTGTAGAACCTATTGCAATAGTCGCAGATTATGACCCTACTTGTTCAGGTGACCTTGCAGAAATCACCTATAATTTGACGCTTGATAGCGCGACACCTGTTCCAACAGACATGCGCTGGGAACTATTTAATTTAACTACAGGGAATATAGCCGCTTCGAGCGGAAACGGCACCACTGCTGGCTTGGCTGGCACAAACGTTATTTTTGCTTCAAGCATTCCTATTATAGATTTACCGGCAACTACTATTGTTGGACCAGATACATTTCCTGCAGAATATTTTATTGTCCTTACATTAGTTGATGGAGGAGGAACAGACACCTGTATTGGTGGCAGCGAAAACTTAGTAATAGACGAGCTCGACCCCATAACATTTACACCTAACACATTAACGGGCATAACATGCGCAAATCCGGGACTCGTTGAAATCCGGAACCCACAAGGTGGAGGAGGAATATATACCTACACGCTAAGCAGTACGAACCTGATTTCTAATATTGTTACCACTCAAAACCCTATTGAGGTGCCTATTGCAAACATAGATAATCTTGCGAATACACCCTTTAGTATTGATATAGACATAACGGATCAATATGGCTGTACTGTTGCCACACAGACCGTTTCGATGGATATTTCCCAAAGCCCTACCGTTACCAGTGTAACTACCAATTGTACTAGTCCCTTTGGAATTACGGTCAATGCAAGTGGAGGTACAGGTCCTTATCTATACTCCATCAATGGAGGCGCCAATTATTTGAATAATGGAGGCACTTTCAGTAATGTACCCGTAGGAACTTATGCTATTTCCATTATTGATGCGAACGGATGTACCGCAACGGATACCGCTGAAGTGTATCCAACTTTACAGGCAAGTGCAGTCCAGACAAAATTGTTGGACTGTACCCCAACTCCAAATGCCGAAATAACGATATCAGCAAGCAATGGCTCAGGCTCATATGATTATCAAATTACTGGCCCGGTAAATCAGCCAAGAACCACTTTGCCATCACCGGCAAATTCAACAATATGGAATTTGGCGTCTGTTGCAGGGACCTATACCGTTGAGGTTTTTGATAACAATAGGGCATCCTGTCCAGCAAGAAGTTTTGTTATAGAGGTTGCTGCTGAAATTACGCCAGTAATCGATGTAATTACTTCGACAGACATAACCTGTATCGGAGACGCTGACGGTACGATCACCGTATCAGCGGTAGACAACGCGATAGGCCCATATATTTTTGAAATTACTTCTTTGGACGGAGCTCCAACAAGCATCAGCCCAACAAGCACTACAAATACAAGCGCAACGTTTACAGGTCTTGCAGCATCTACGGGAGTAGGCTATGTAATTTCCGTTACCGCGGATGCAGCAAACGCATGTAGTACAACCAGCAATCCTATTATCATTGCAGAACCTACCGCCATTGCGGTTATCATGAATACGCCAATAGAATTTGGATGTACTGCCGGGAATAACCTAAACAACGCCAGTATTTCGGTACAGAGCGTTACGGGAGGATCAAATACCTTTGTCCGCTACCAGTTCTTTAACAACTTGAATTTGGTTACACCGGTACAGGACGGCTCTAACAACACCTATATCGAAACCAATACGCTTGGTGGAAACTATACCATTATAGTTTTTGATGACAATGGTTGTCAAGGCACAACTACCGCCAGTATTGTTCCATTTGATGAATTATTACCGGCAACGATTACGGTTGACCAGGTTATTTCGTGCATAGCGGGTGAAAACATTACTATAAATGCTTTTGGGTCGCTTACCGATTCAAGCACCGCGGGCGGACTTGCCAATTACGAGTTTAGGCAATTGCCAAGCGGAACCTTTGGCCCCTCAAACGTATTTACCGGCCTACCCACCGGCACTCATACTTTTGAGGTTAGAAATGTAAATACCAATTGTGTCATATCCATTTCACATACTGTCGGACAACCTAATAATTTTGAGATTACGGCAACAGTAGAAGATGTTATTTGTGACGGAACGGATGGTTTGGTAAGCTTTACCCTTAATGACCCTATTAGCCCATATATTGGAGGCTTCTCTTGGCAAATCTATAATTCGCAAGGCACTGTTGCCATAGGCGACGATATTATCATAGTGGGCGCTAATGGCACTTCGGCAAACGCTGGGCCAACAACACTATTTGCACTAGGAGAAGGGGAGTATAGGGTAGATATTGTTCAAGATAGCAATCCTAATTGTACGTTGACCGATTTCTTCGTCATTACCGGTCCTAACGGCCCAATAACAGGTAGCACCCAAGTACAGCCAATTACCTGTGCGTTTAACAACGGAGTTATTGAAGTGATTAATGCGCAAGGAGGTTGGGGAACCTACACCTATTTTGTGGCTCCGGCTACTGACCCTGCACCAGTTGTAGGAAGTTTTGTGGCCAACCCAAGGTTCACAGGTCTTTCCGGTTTTGCCACGCCAGGAACGTACTATCAGGTTTGGATCAAGGATCAGAATGACTGTATGCAGCGATTACCGGATGTGAATCTAATGAATCCAGACCCAATTACGGCAGACCTACAAGTCAACCAAGGGAATTGTATCGATTTCTCTGGAGAGCTAGAGGTTATTAATGTTGTTGGAGGTCAAAACAGTAATTATACGTATCAATTAGTACTGAGTGGAAGTGTGTTCGGAGCCCCACAGGCAACTACAGTTTTCTCAGGATTGGGAGCTGGTTCCTATGAAGTTAGGGTTACGGACCAATGGGCATGTACCGCTACAACAACAGCGGCAATTTTATACAATGTGATAGCGCCAAGGGCGGATATCGTTAAAACGATCGACTGTAATTCTGGCGGAGAGATTATGATTACGCAAACAGGAGGTTCGGGAGTATTCGATTACACCGTTACCTTTCCAGACGCATCAACTCCGCAACCAGCTGTTCTAGGAAGTCCATCGGCAACGTTTACGAACCTTACTATGGTCGGAGACTATGTATTCACAATTACGGATACGGCAACAGGTCATACCTGTAGCACAACCGTAACACAGCGTTTGGAACCTAGCATTCAGCCCGAAATTAGAATTGACGATTTTACAGATGCCACGTGCAACGGCGCCGATGATGGAAGTATTAGCATAAGTGCCAATCCGGATAACGGAATAGGCCCCTATACCTTTACCATCATATCCGGACCCGGAAGCAGTATGACATTCCCAATGACGGCAACAAGCAGCACGAATGCCACAGCAGTTTTCGCAGGGTTGGATGGCAGTGTTGCAGGGATAAACTATACGATACGAATTTCGTCTCCAAACGGTTGTACAAGGGATATTACCCAAGTAATAACCGAACCTAACGTTATTTCCAGCTTTACACTAACTACCGAACAGTTTGAATGTACGGTAGGGAACGATGCCAATACGGCAAGTATTTCTGTTGATTTACCAAGCTTATCTGGCGGCTCTAATACTTTTGTGAGATACAGGTTTGTAAATACCACAACAGGCACAACGGTTCAAGATGGGGCAAATAGCTCCTATATGGAGACCAACTATGCTGGTGGCGTTTATGAAATCACGGCCTTTGATGATAATGGATGTGCAAGTCCCGTGGTATCGGAAACCGTCGACCCGTTTATCGAAATTTTAGATTCAGCCGTAGCTGATAGGACTCCGCTTACTTGTAACCCAGGCGATGATGCTGAAATTGAAGTGGGCGTTACGCTAAACAACTCAACTGGGGCAATTCCTAATTTGCAATATGTTGTAGCGGGAATGAACGTAGTATATGATCAAACCATAACGTCTTCGAATACTGCAGAAATTTTCATAGGACTCGCGGCCGGTAATTATAGGGTGACCATTACAAATCTGGACACCAATTGTGTTATTGAAACAGTACATATCATTGATGCGCCAGAAGAAATGCAAGTAACGGCCACAAAGTTAACGGACGAAGAATGTTTGAACAACGGCGTGGATGACGGTAGTTTTAGTGTGGGCATTGCCAATTATACCGGCACGTATGACTATCAAGTGTTTGATAGTGCCAATAATCCGGTAGCTGGTCAGTTTGGCAACGGCACCACTGCCACAGTTTTATCTCCGATTACAAATTTACCCGGAGGCGTTTATTTCGTGAGGATCACCCAGACGCAGGCACCATTCTGTGTGGAGCGATCCAATGTAATTACGGTATTGGCACCTGCTGCTCCTATAGCGGTTGCTCCAATTGAAGTTTTAAGTGTAAGCTGTTCTAACGATCAGGGCAGCATATCTGTTATCCCCACCGGAGGCAGGGCACCATACACTATAGATTGGACCAATGTAACTACAGGCCAGTCTGGTTCTCGTGTTAATGTAGCGGCATTCGTTTTCAGCGGACTTGCTGCCGGGGACTATACGTTTACGGTAACCGATGCCTTTAGTTGTGCGGAAACGGCTTCCATAACGCTGGTGAGGCCAGATGATATTACCGCAACTATTAGCGGCAGTACACTTTCTTGTTTTGGTGACAACAACGGATGGGTAACGGCTACGCTAGGATTAAGGACTGCGGTAGCAACATACCAATATCGTTTGAACGTTTATTCGGACATGACGCCTGCAACTCCTTTAAGAACTACAACAACACAGGCTTCGGCTACGTTTAACGGACTTGGGGCAGGCTACTATAGCATTACCGTTTTGGATAATCTTGGCTGTAGTGTTGAAACCCCAAGAGTGCAAATTATAGAACCTACGGAAGTCTTCGCACAATTGTTCAGGACAAGTGAGCTTACCTGTACCAGTTTGGCCGAGCTAGAGCTTAGGGCTGTTGGCGGAACAGGACCATATAGTTACAGTGTAAACGGTGTTACGTTCGCACCCATGAATGCGCTAAACGGGCCAAACACCCATGTATTCAGCAGCATTGCCGCAGGCACGTACAGGTATTTTGTTAGGGACGCTTTCAATTGCGCATCGATACTGTCCAATGAGATTACCGAAGACCCCATAATGCCATTAACCTTATCGGTGAATCGTGCTTCGGCCTTTATTAATTGTACGGGAGATAGCACTGCGGCAATCGTCGCAACGGCAGATGGTGGATTGGGTAATTATCAATACGCATTATATACGGATGCCGCTTTAAGTGCAGGTTCTAGAATTGCTGGGCCACAAACACAAGGAGTGTTTAACGGACTGCCAGCTGGCACCTATTATGTCGAGGTTACAAGCCAAGACTGTGCGGTGGCTCCCGAGGAGGTTGTTATTATTGCTCCCGTTCCATTGACCTATACCGAAGATGTTATGAACATATCTTGTTTTGGCGATAACGATGGCAGTATAACCGTTACGTTGAGCGGTGGTGCCGGAGGGTATCAATATGCTATCTCGCCCAACCTTAATCAATTTGATAGCGTGAGTACGTTCACGGATTTGAGTCCTGGTGACTATACTATAATTGCGCAAGATGCCAATGGTTGTTTTGAACAATTACAATACACCATAACACAACCTTCTCTATTAGAGCTAGTGGCGACACCAACACCGGAAGTATGTGTTGGAAGCGCGGATGGTGCCATAGCCCTCAATATTTCCGGCGGTACCGCTCCGTACAGCACCAGTTTAAATTCTAATGACGATGCCGATTTTGTTCAAGACCGATGGGAGTTCAACGGCTTGGTCGGAGGCAATTACCTGGTCTTTGTTAGGGACGCGAACGGATGTGAAACCAATCTTGTTGTGGATATTGACGCAGGCGTAAACCTGAACGCCACCATTACACCTGTTTATGAGTGCAATGGGGACATTCCTACCAATTATGTCAACATAACCTTGGAAGACCAAACCGTAATCGGTGATGTGTTGTATGCGCTGGACTCAACAGATGCAGCTGATATGCAGTTGAATCCCGATTTCAGGAATACGGCTCCGGGAATCCACTACATCGCCATAGCACACTCCAACGGTTGTGTACAAACGTTTGAATTTGAGATAGAGGCCTACGAACCTTTGGTCTTGACCTTGGAACAGAACGGCATTAACCAAATAACGGCACTGGCTGCTGGCGGTAGACCTGGATATACCTATTACCTTGGAGACAGGGAGATGGGAGAGGAGAACATCTTTACCATTTTCAGGACGGATACCTATACGGTGACCGTTGTGGATGAAAACGGTTGTGAAGCCCAAGCGAGTATAGCTATGGAGTTCATTGAAATAGAGTTTCCCAACTTCTTTACCCCGGACGGTACCGGGCAAAACGATTTCTGGATTCCCAGAAATATGGAAACCTATCCTGAAATACTAATCATACTATTTGATCGTTATGGTAGGGAGGTTTACCGAATGGGTTCAGATGATCAAGGCTGGGACGGTTTGTACCAAAAATCGGAACTGCCCACAGGGGATTACTGGTATGTTGTTAAGCTCAATGGAGTGGAGGACAATAGAGAACTAATAGGACATTTTACCTTGTATAGATAATGCTTAACCTAAAAGATATGCGTAATACATTATTGGTCTTTGCCCTGTTTATGGGGGCTATTGTACTAAGGGGTCAGGAGCTCACGATTCCCCAACTATCACAGTATTTGGCCGACAACCCTTTCGTTATGTCTCCAACTTACGCGGGTATCGGGGACCATGTAAAGATCAGGGTAAACGGCCTTACCCAATGGGTCGGTGTTAAGGATGCGCCAGACACACAATCCCTAGCTGCGGATATGCGGGTAGGCGAAAAATCGGGCATAGGTGCGTTGCTATATAACGATAGTAATGGTGAGACCAAACAGCGAGGTGCACGCGTTTCGTTTGCCCACCATTTGACTTTGGATCGCTACGATGATGAATTTTTATCTTTTGGATTATCGTATAATTTTAACCAGTTTAGGATAGATATTGAAAACTTTGATGCCTTGGACCCTAGTGTAACGGATGACAGGGCAACCACCAACCATAATTTTGATGTTGGACTTTTGTACCGTTATGAAAAGTTTTATATCAGCGCCAATGCATCAAACCTTTTAGAGAAAGACTTAACGAAGTTTAATCCGATCTTCGAACCAAATACACTTCGTAATTATTACCTGTACACGGGTTATAGGTACACTAAAAGCAAAAGCAGCAACCTGGAGATAGAGCCTTCAATTTTCTTTCAGCTTTTTGAAAGCGACGGCAGGTCGGTAACAGATTTGAACGTGAAGTTCAGGTGGTACGATTTTGAGGATTATTATTATGCCGGGGTAACCTATCGTTTTTTGAACGACCAAATTGGCAGCCCTTTATACATTGCCCCGATTGCAGGTCTTAAAAAGAATAATTTTTATTTTGGATACTCCTATCAGATTATTTTAAACGAAATTTTAGGCTATAGCAGCGGAACACATGTGGTTACTTTGGGTGTAGATCTGTTCCAAGGCATAAGTAATTGTAGGTGTACCTACTAAACTTGGGTTTCTTTACTTTAATTTCGCCTAAATTTAGATGGAGATATGGGAACTGTAAGTGTTGAAAATATTAGGGTTTATGCCTATCACGGCTGCCTTCCGGAAGAAACCAGGATAGGTAGCGATTATCTAGTTAATGTTCTGGTTAAAACCAATCTTTCCAAAGCCGCTAAAAGTGATAACCTGGCACATACCGTAGACTATGTTCATATTAACAAAATAGTGGAAGAAGAAATGGCCATCCCCTCCAAGCTCTTGGAACATGTGGCAAAAAGGATAAGCGACAGGGTATTTTCCGAAATAAAAATGGTGAATAAAGCTAGGATTGCAGTGTCTAAGATTAATCCGCCCATTAATGGTGATGTAGAAAAAGTAACGATTGTCCTTAAATCGAAAAGATGATGATTATATCTTTTTGAAACTTTGAAATAAGGCCTTACCTTTGCATTCTAATTTTGGCATCGTGGCCGAGTGGCTAGGCGCAGCTCTGCAAAAGCTTGTACAGCGGTTCGAATCCGCTCGATGCCTCTAAATCCCTCTGCTTCTGGAGGGTTTTTTGTTTCCGTACAGCGGTTCCCCAGAGGCTTCGGGGCGCTCGATGCCTCCGAATCCCTTCTCTTACGGAGGGTTTTTATAAGTAGAGGAATTATTCCCTTTTGGCCCAGAAATTTCGGGGGACACCTCGTATGCTTGCATCGAGGTAGTTCATCTTTTCAAATATGGGTTACAGTCTTTGGAAAAAGTGCCTTATCTGAAATTTTAGCTTTTTAGCTTTTTTTTCTTTGACTTGAGTTTTTGGAGCGAATTCAAGCTTACACCTGCAAAAGAAAAACCAAGAAAATAGCGGGTATAAAATAAACCGCAATAGTCCGTGCACCTTCATAATCCTTAGCGATCCGTTGCCCGAACAATAACATGAGCAACGCAACACAGGAAAGTATGGCACCATAGAACGCCAAGGTCGGGTCTTGGGACAGTAATAGCTGAACGATTCCTATAAGGCAAAACACTCCGGCGACGATTTCGGTAACAAGCACGGTGCCTAATAGTAGAGGAACCATGTTTTTAAAGGGTGTTTCAGCGAAATGTCCCTGTAGCCAGCCCAGGTTGCCCTTCCAGTCCGCAACCTTGTCTATACCGCTCTGTAAGAAGGTAATGACAAGAAATAACAACAATAAGGTTTCTGTGGCATGTTTTAAAATGTTTTCCATATCAAATAATTTTTAAGTAGAAAATGAGCGTATATCGCTATGCGTTTGGTTGGAGCTGACTCGTTTTTTTATGCAGCAATCGCGTCAGTTTAATAGATAGGTCTGTAAAGATGATCTTGGCGTTACCGTTTCGTTCTATATGATAGATGGCGGTTTCCAGTTCCTCCACAATAGGGAGAATATTGTTTTCGTGTATAAAAGGCGCGAATTTCTTCAGCTGGAAACCATCGACATGTATCTTGATGTATACCAATTCTCCTGCCCCGTAGTTGAGCAGCATTGCTTGGCGCATCACTATAATACAGAAATCCAGAAACTTTTTTTGAGTTTCCCTTCCGGTCTTTGCCAATTCCTCGCTCCAAAGAATAAGTTCGTGTATGGCGGCCTTGTTTCCCTTGGCCTTAAACGCACTCCGTACCCATTGCACAAACCATTTTTCGAAGACAAGGTCTTCAGAGTCATTGTTAAAGAGGTCAAGTGCCTTGTTGAAATTGCCATTGGCTTCATGGCCCACGCGCACCGCTTCTTCTTTGGTTGCGCCTTTTTCTAGAAGGGCGTTTACTATGGCCTCTTCTGCCAAAGGCGGAAAATGTAAAACTTGACACCGCGACCGTATGGTCTGGATGATTTGCTCCTCGTATTGGCAAAGCAGTAGAAAAACTGTTTTATCCGGCGGCTCCTCTATAAGTTTTAAAAGTTTGTTGGATGCAGCGGTGTTCATGCGTTCCGCCATCCAGATGATCATTACCTTAAAACCGCCTTCATATGATTTTAAAGAGAGTTTCTTCAAAATTTTCTCGGCCTCGTCCACCCCTATCTGTCCCTGTTTATTTTCGATTTCCAGAACGCGATACCAATCAAATAGGTTTCCATAAGGTTGTTCCTTCATAAAACTCCGCCACTCTTGCATGTAGTGGTCGCTTACGGCATTAGATTTGATTTTATCCGAGCTGGCCACAGGAAAGGCAAAATGCATGTCTGGATGCGAGAAAGAGTTGAATTTTAAATTGCAGGCGGCATTTCCGCCTTCATTTTCTCCATTGGCATTGGAACAGATAATATATTGTGCATAGGCCAACGCCATGGGCAAAAGCCCGCAACCTTCAGGGCCCACGAACAACTGGGCGTGCGGAATTCTACCGGCATCGGCACTAATGGACAAATGGTTCTTAATATGGGAAAGCCCTAAAATATCCTTAAATAACATCTTTTCAAAGATAGTTATTTTAAGGCATTATGGAATGGCTCTTCCAGGCTATAAATTTACTTGAGCGTTTTACAGCCATGCTATTAATCTTTACATTTGTCACTTATTTAAAAGCAGAAACAGATGAAAGAATTGGACGACTATAATTTTGAAAATAAAAAGGCATTGATACGTGTTGACTTCAATGTTCCCTTGAACGATAATTTTGAAGTCACGGACAGTAATAGGATAGAAGCGGCCAAGCCAACCATTATAAAGGTTTTGGAAGATGGCGGCAGCGCGGTTCTTATGAGCCATTTGGGCAGGCCAGATGGGGAAAGAAACCCAGATTTGTCCTTAAAGCACATCTGCACAAAAGTTTCTGAGATCATTGGCGTTACCGTAAAGTTCGTTGACGATTGTGTAGGCGCAAAAGCCGAGCAAGCCGTGGCCGATCTTAAAAGCGGGGAAGTTCTGCTATTGGAAAATTTAAGGTACCACCCAGAAGAGGAAAAAGGAGATGAGGTGTTTGCGGAGCAATTATCCAAATTAGGCGATATTTATGTGAACGATGCCTTTGGAACCGCACATAGGGCGCATGCCTCAACTACCATTGTGGCAAAGTTCTTTCCGCAAGCCAAGTGTTTTGGCTACTTGATGTCAAAAGAGATCAATGCCATAGAGAAAGTAATGCGAACTGGGGAGAAACCGGTATTGGCTATTTTGGGAGGCGCTAAAGTCTCTTCAAAAATAACCATCATAGAAAATATTTTAGATAAGGTAGACGATTTGATTATCGGCGGCGGAATGACCTACACCTTTGTAAAGGCCCAAGGCGGACAGGTGGGCGATTCTATTTGCGAGGACGATAAGATGGAATTGGCCTTGGAAATTTTAAAACAGGCGAAGGAAAAAGGGGTTAGAGTACATATTCCGGTAGACGTAGTTGCAGCGGACGATTTCAGCAACACGGCAACTATTAAAATTGTTGATGTAGACAAAATACCGGCAGGTTGGCAAGGGCTGGATGCAGGCCCCAAGACCTTGGAAAACTGTAAGAATGTGATTCTAGGCGCCAAGACCATACTATGGAATGGGCCTGTAGGGGTTTTTGAAATGGAAAATTTTGCAAAAGGCACTATTTCCGTAGGAAATGCTATAGACCAAGCTACCCAAAACGGAGCTTTTTCCTTAGTTGGAGGTGGAGATTCTGTTGCCGCCGCAAAACAATTCGGTTTTGAAAACAAGGTAAGCTATGTCTCTACGGGTGGTGGGGCTATGTTAGAAAGTTTGGAAGGAAAGACCTTACCGGGTATCGCTGCAATATTAGCTTAGTATGGGCGTTATCGATTAACGGGGGCTTCGGAAATTAGTTGCATTTTTAAGGGTTTATATTTTATTGTAACAAAAAAATGTACGAGTTTCGTTAGTCCCGTTAAAAAATCACATCTACTATGAACAATCGCACGCTAAAAGCAGTATTTTTATTAGGTCTCCTTTCGGTCTCCCTTCATATCAACGCGCAACAGAAGAACCCTATTGCTGACAGTAAGCAAAAGCAAATGGAGCCCGAGACCGTAATAGACAGTCTTGCCCAAGAAGATTTCTCCTCTCAATTGGAGCAGTTTGAAGGGGCGACAGACCCAACGCAACCGCTGGGTCTTTTTAAAACAAAGGAAGCAAAGCATTACGATTTAAAAGACCATGAAGCTGCTGCAAGGTTCGATAGTCTTTGGATGCGGGAACTTATTCAAAACAAGTCCCTTTTTGAGGAGATGTACGAGGAAGTGCTTAGTATCAACTTAGATTCCACCGCGGTTATTCCTCCACTTGACTTGAATACGGACACGCTTAAGTTGCGTCTGGAAAGATTAAACCGAAAAACACCGTTCAACGTTGCCTACAACCCTTCTTTAGAGAATGTCATCAGGTCTTTTCTAACCAAACGAAGAGGCTTAATGGAACGCATGATGACAGCTAGCCAGTTTTATTTCCCTCTTTTTGAACAGGAATTGGACAATCATAATATTCCTTTGGAAATGAAGTACTTGGCCATTATAGAATCGGCTTTGAACCCTAAGGCAAAGTCGCGTGTAGGTGCCACCGGACTATGGCAATTTATGTACGGTACCGGTCGGGAAATGAAACTGACCATAAACAGCTACGTAGATGAGCGCAGCGACCCCATTAAATCTACCGAGGCTGCCTGCAAATACTTGAACAGGTTGTACAGAATTTATGATGATTGGGATTTGGCGCTGGCAGCATATAATTCCGGTCCAGGAAATGTGAACAAAGCAATAAGAAGGTCTGGCGGACAAAAGAACTACTGGAACATTAGGAGTTACCTGCCCAGGGAAACCGCTGGTTATGTGCCCGCATTTTTGGCTACCATGTATATTTTTGAATATGCCGAAGAACACGGCATAACAGGAAAAAGGGCAGAAAGAAACTATTTTGAGACCGACACCATTCACGTAAAAAACTTGATCACATTTGACCAGATATCCGAATTAACGGGAATTGACAAAGAGGAGATTGCGCTGTTAAACCCTTCTTATAAGTTGGATGCCATACCCTATGAAGAAGGAGAAACGAATGCATTACGTCTTCCTTGGGGCGCTATGGGTAAATTTGTTGCGAACGAAGAAGCTATTTACGCACATGTAGAAAAGGAGTTAAAGGGCAAAGAGAGCCCGCTACCGGAATTGGTGAAGCAGGCAGAGGAAAATAGCATACGATATAAAGTACGCAGTGGAGATTTCTTGGGAAAAATAGCGGAACGGTATGGTGTGGGTGTAAGTCAGATCAAACAATGGAACGGTCTTAGGAGCAATAATCTGAGGGTTGGCCAGAGACTTACAATTTATCCTAAAAAAAACGCAGTATCTTCGGTACAGCCCAAAGACACGCCGCCTAGAACAGCCGTGGCAAGCAATTCAAAAGAACATGAAGTACAGAGTGGTGACTCCCTTTGGACCATTTCCAGAAAATATCCTGGAATTAGTATTGAAAATTTGCGAAAATGGAACGGTATTAGTGGTAATAATCTAAAACCAGGTACAAAATTAAAATTGTGCGATTGTTCATCCTAAAACCGATATCCAAAAATGAAAAAATTAGTAGCCCTTTCTTTTTTAGCAATAGTCTTTTTAAGCTCGTGTAAGGAAGGAAAAAAAGAAGACTATCTCCCCAATTCTATTGGTGCCTACAATACCCTAACTATAGTTATAGATAATGAACTTTGGAAGAGCGAGGTGGGCGATAGAATTCGCGAAAACTTTGCCGCTCCTGCCGTGGGTCTTAGTTGGGACGAGGCGCTATTTAGTATAACCCAAGTACCGCCGCAAGTGTTTTCGGGAGCGGTAAGAAGTACCAGAAACGTGCTTTATGTGATGGAGGATTCTTTGAATGTAGCACATATGAAGTCCGATATGTACGCAAGGCCACAAAAAGTGGGTGTAATTAAAGGCAGGACCAAAGCGGAAATCATACAGAACCTCAATGAACAGGCCCCGGATTTTATCGCCACATTTAAAGAACAGGAAATAGAGGAGGCGCAACGACGATTCCTAAAATCCTTGAACAAGGAAAAGGCCTTGCAGGAGCGATTGGGGATTTCTTTAAATGTACCATCGATATATAAGGTGGGAAGGGAAGAGGATAATTTTGTGTGGATCGATAGACAAATACAAAAAGGAACGATGAATATTATTGCCTACAGTGTTCCTTGGAATACGTTCGATAATGATTCCACCTTTGTGCAGGATATTATTAAGATGCGAGATTCCATAGGTGGTCTTTTTATTCAAGGCGAGCCCATACAAGGAAAGGAAAACCACATGATTACCGAAAAAGCATTTTCTCCTTATGTCTTTCCTGCCGAGATTTCAGGAAGAAAAGCAGCTGAGGTAAGGGGAATATGGGAAATGTCCGGATATCCAATGGCAGGGCCATTTTTAACGTACATCATAAATGACGAGCCCAACAATAGAAAGTTGGTTTTGGAAGGATTTACCTTTGCTCCGGCTACAGAAAAAAGAGATTATATGTTTGAACTCGAGGCAATACTTAAAACCTTGAGTTTTAACAAGACCTAATAAGCAAATTAAAAGATAAGCACAAGCTTTAGGAATTTCCTAAAGCTTTTTTTGTGCCTGTGCATTTCTATAAATTCCCAAAGGCAAATCCCGTTGATATCCTAAAAATTAATGCGTAAATAGTTATGGCTATCAAGGCAAAGCAAACAAAGGAAAAGACTTTAAAATAGTTTTTCAAGATGATGTATTTCCAGTTCTTAAACGCTTCGACATAAATTTCTTTAAAGAGTACAATTTTATCCATATGTAAGATTTTTGGTAGTTGTTGGAAACAAAGATCTACTTATTACGGATAAGGGATGAAAACTTTAGATTAAAGACAGAATTCGACTATGAATAGGACCGCTTATTTTAGATAGTCTACGAAATACTGTTTTTATCGACAATCAAACAGGCCAATTCTATAGGAATTCTTCAATTGCTTGGGTTATCAAGGTTTAAAGCGGTGCCTTATGCTCCGGCAAGGCTCTTTTTAGAGTTAATCTTTATGGACTTATACGTTTTGGGAGGTTCTAAGTGCCTATGAAGGCGCAATGAACGACGTATTTACTGACTCTCATTATAATGGTCAAGTATAAATTTCAAGCCTGCATTCTGAAGCGTTGCCCTGAACTCTTTCCTATATCAGTTATATTTATCATTAGTCAACCTCTTATTGCGGTGCCATATACTTAAAGTGACCTTTGGCACCAGTAAAAATGCAAGCGACAGTAAATTATAGTATAACAGTATCGATTATTTAGGCACTCCAGATACGTAACCGAAATCTAAGTTTTATTGGGTAATCCTATGGGCGCAAAAACTATTTAGAATAGTACTGATATTCAAAAGTCCAAGCCGATAAGTAGAATAGGTATGGAATTTGTATGGGAACCTTTGGGAATTGCTCAGGTAGTAAAAGGGGTATTAGTCAAGTCACAACATAAAAAAACCACTGACTATTGACCAGCGGTTTTTGTTAAGCGATTGGATTGTTTTATACCGATTGTTTTTTAAAAGTAGTGCTATGTGCGTCCTAGAACTTATAATGATAGTATAGATTAATGTTCTAGCTAAAAGACAAAGTATAATTGATTTGGTACTACATGTTTAAGATTATAAATTCTGACCTACGGTTTAGGTAGTGGTTTTCTTCGGAACATCTCACGTTACCATTACATTCGTTCAACAATTGTTGCTCTCCGTAACCGGTGGCACTCTCTATACGACTGGCATCAATTCCATTTGATATAATATATTCCCTTGTGGATTTTGCTCTTTTGTCGGACAGGTACTCATTGTATACCGCACTACCCCTGGAATCTGTGTGGGATTCAATCTTTATGATCATATTAGGATATTCTGTCATCACCTCCACCAGTTTATCCAGTTCCTTACTTGCATCTTTTCTAATATAGGATTTATCAAAATCAAAATGGATTATATCCGTTTTAAGCTTTCTAATGCCATCTTCAACGGCAATCATACCCTGAAGCTTTTTCAAAGTAATGTCAACATTTATAGTGTCGTTTTCTACAGTGGCAATCTCTCGTTCATCAACAAAATAGGTTTCCTTGTTTGTTTTTAGAACATATCTGGTATTGGCATCTAAATCTTCAAAAATAAAGCTGCCATCCTCAGCTGTTTCCATTTCCTTTAATTTCATATTGTTCTCGTCCAAAAGTTGTACCAATGCACGGGGCATAAGGCCCCCTGTTACAAGTGCGGTTACCATGCCTGCAATGGCGTTATTGTTTTCCGGCACTTCTTCGACCGTTAGGTGTTTAAAGGAATAGATGTCGTCAAAGCCTTTGCCACCTTCACGGTTCGAGGCAAAAAAACCTTTTTTCGTTTCTTCGTTTATAATATAGGAGAAATCGTCCTTGTTGCTATTAATAGGTTGGCCGAGGTTTTTCACGTCGGAAAATCCTTTTTCTTCGTCCAATATGGCTTCGTAGATATCAAGACCGCCCAAACCTGTATGTCCGTTAGAAGAAAAGTACAGTTTTTCATGGTTTACAAAAGGAAACATTTCTTTCTGTTCCGTGTTTATTTCGGCCCCTAAGTTTTTAGGTGCCGAAAAATTGCCGTCCTCGAGGACATCTACCACAAAAATATCTGTGTCACCAATACTTCCGGGCATATCGGACACGAAATATAATTTTTTGCCGTCTTTACTAAGTGCGGGATGACCGGTAGAGAAGGAGTCACTATTAAAGGGCAGTTCGGTAGCTTCCGTCCATGCTCCATCTACGTTTTGAGAGCGGTATATTTTTAGATGATTGATACCTTTACTGTCTCTTTTCAATTTTTTGCCATAATTGTTTCTAGTAAAATATATTACAGTATTATCTGGAGAAAAGGTTACGGCGGCCTCGTGGTATTTCGTGTTTAGTTCTTTCGAGAATTTTATGGCATTCATGATATCGGAGGATTCTTCGTCCAGCTGACCAACGTAAAGATCTAAGTAAGGTTGGCCATCCCATTTATACCGTCTGGTACTTAAAAAGGACGAGTCATTTGCCGAGGCGAAAACAATATCTTCTTCATTATAGAACATTGGGGCGAAATCCGAATATTCGGAATTAACACTAAGGTTCTTGATTTCAAAATTTTTCGGGGCACTCAAAATTTCATCGAGCACCATTTCATTTTGCACAGCTTCGGAAGAGGTCTCGCTCTGGTTGCTCATCTTCTTATTGTATATCCGCATAAGCCGTTTGGACCTTCCGTATTTTCCAGTTCCCTTTAGCGCGTGGGCATATTTAAAAATATTGTCCGAGGACATTTCTTTCTCGTACTTTTCGTATAAGATGGTATACCATTTATAGGCTTGTTCCATGTTCGTGTTAAAGTAGTGCGCATCGCCAGCCTTCTCCAATACTTCAAAAGAGTAGTTGCTCTCGTCCTTAAGTGCTTCTTCATATAGTTTGGATGCTTCTGCATACCACATTTTATCAAAATATTCGTCTGCCTTTTGGATAAGCTTTGAAGATGCACCTAATTTTGAATACCTAAATGGTTTCTTTATATCCTCCGTTATGATTTTAGACGCTACCTCATTGGTAAGTTCATCATTGGCAGGAACTTTGTTTATAACCTGTAGCAACCAGACATCGTTAGTAAACCTATTATCGAATTCTGATTTTGAATCCTGTATGGCATCTTCCCAAGAGTTGTAGTGGTTTGCGTAAAGATAGTAAAGGTTGTTTTCCGGGTTTTTGAAGTAACCGGACTGAAAACCCTTTTTTGTTAGCTTTCCTACTTCTTTATCAAGCTTCTTGTCTTTGCCAAAAACACTTGAAATCAAATAATAACCATTTTCAACATTGGGGATATTGTTGAACGTACGTTGCGGGATGCCATTTTCCGAAGCTGCTTTAATAAACGCTTCTTGGCTATTTTTCTCTCTTTCGTTTGGCTGTAATTTATTCGAGACCTGCGCTACAGGATTCAGGCCCATCGTCGTTTTATCCTCAAAGCTTTGTGCATAGGAGCCCAGGCAACAAAGAACTATAAAAGCGCTAAAAAGGGTTTTCATGATTTTGGCTATTTTTAAAATGGGCATCCAAGCTTTAATAATTAACAGGGTATGCTATCAAATCTTTTTAACACATACACACTTTCCTTATAACACGAAATTAATCGTAACATTTAAGAGGAATTGTTTTTTGTTGCGAAAGCAAGTAATTGCGTAGTGTATCATTTAAAATATGTTTTAACCAATTTTAAGAATGGCTGTAGAACAGCCTACAAGGGGGAGAGTTCGTATAAAAAAATAAAAATACTTTTTGGCGTTAATTCGATATTTTAGAGACTACCAAGAAATAATGCAGAACAAACGATTGGACAATAGTAGAATTAGGTCTTATAAAAAAGGGTGGTGTTTGTGTTTTTCAGCAACATGGTTCGGCCACTTCTAAGGCTAGAAACTAGTTGTGGTACAAAAAGCCATGCTTTTAAATTACCAAGAGGCACAAAAAGAAATGTAAACATGTCCTATCGGTCAATTTAGCGGTTCATTTATGCGACATACACGGTAGGCCTAGTTCCTAATAATAAAATAAAAGAGTTTTGTTGTAAGAACAGGGCTTTAGAAAAGGCTTTGCTTAGATAGCAAAAGCTAAATGACAAACTGATTATAGTCATAAAAAAACGCCATAACTAAAGTAAATATGGCGTTTATGCTTTAAAAAGAATGGGGTCGTCTATTCCTTTTTTGTGTCATCGGGCTTCTCTTCTTCTTTGGAAGCGTCTTTAAATTCCTTGATTCCACTACCTAGGCCGCGCATCAATTCGGGTATTTTTTTTCCGCCAAAAAGTAAAAGAACCACCAATACTACTATGGCAATCTGCCATGGGCCTATAGCCAATATTATTGTTGAAAATGTCATATCAATATCTTTTAATACACTACGAAGGTAACTAAAACTAACTTATTTTGCTAGAATATTAACGAATGCTATCGAGTTGTGGAAAATTAGAGGGAATAATCAAGCTCTAAAAACAGGCAAACCTGCTTAAAGCCCACATTTGTGAACCTAATTGCGGGTATTTTCATTTCTAAGTTTATCTTTGTTATGATGGCGAAACAGGGAAAAAAAAGAAAGGAAATCAAAAGAAAATTGCTTCATAAGTATCGTTTGGTGATACTTAACGAGAGCACTTTCGAAGAAAAAATTTCCTTTAAGCTTAGTAGACTAAACGTTTTTGTCACCGGATCTTTATTTATGATCGGGCTGATAGCGTTTACTATTTTATTGATTGCCTTTACGCCATTGCGGGAATATATTCCGGGCTATTCTTCTACAAAGTTAAAAAAAGAGGCTACAGAGCTTACCTACAAAACAGATTCCCTTGTAAGGGTCTTAAATTATACCAATAAGTATTTAGATAATATTAGAATGGTTCTTAAAGGGGATATAGAGAATAATGAAGTGAACAGGGATTCCTTATTCCAGCAATTTAAGTTGGATCCATCTTCCGTAGATTTAACACCTACCAGACAGGATTCTATGCTGCGGGCAGAGGTGGCCTTGGAGGACAAATACAATCTCTTCGAAAGAAATATGGACAAAAGAAACTTGGTGCTCTTTCCGCCTATTACAGGTATAGTTACTATGCCTTTTGATGCTAAGGAGAAACATTATGCGGTAGATGTGGTTGCCCCTATGGACACACCGGTCAAAGCAGTTGCCAATGGAACCGTTATTTTTTCTGAATGGACGGCAGATACGGGCTATGTCATTATTCTAGAGCACGAAGGGGGTTTATTAAGCGTATACAAGCACAATGGATCGCTGGCTAAATTTCAGGGCACCGTTGTACGTGGTGGGGAAGTCATAGCCTCTGTAGGGAATACGGGTGAATTAACGACCGGACCACATCTGCATTTTGAATTATGGGACAACGGAAACCCTGTGAATCCTTTAGACTTCATTGATTTTAATTAAAAACTATGTCCCTAAAAGTAGTAGCCACTAAGGTTTTTGCCAAGTATATTTACAGAAAGACCTTAAAATGGTCCCAAAAGCCTTTAGAAACACAACGGTCGGTTTTTGCGTTGCTTATTAAAGAAGGGGCTAGAACTAAATTTGGGGAGGACCACGATTTTCAGAATATCACTTCTTTTGAAGACTTTAGCAATAAAGTGCCCATACGGGATTACGAGGAACTGAAGCCTTACATTCATAAAATGGTGGCGGGCGAAAAAGACGTGCTTTGGCCGGGCAAACCTTTGTATTTTGCAAAAACGTCCGGCACCACTTCTGGCGCAAAGTACATTCCAATAACCAAAGAATCCATTGCGTATCAAGTCGCCGCATCAAGAGACGCCATACTCCATTATGTTCACGAAACAGGGAAGGCCGATTTTGTTAACGGCAAGATGATTTTTCTACAAGGAAGCCCTGAACTTAATGAAAAAAACGGGATTCAACTGGGCAGGCTTTCCGGTATTGCGGCCCATTATATTCCAAATTATCTTCAAAAAAACAGGCTACCTAGTTGGAAAACCAATTGTATAGGCGATTGGGAAACCAAGGTCAATGCCATTGTGGAAGAGACCAAAGGCGAGAATATGACCGTAATTGCGGGCATACCTTCATGGGTACAGATGTATTTTGAAAAATTGAAAGAAAAAACCGATCGCAATATTGGTGATCTTTTCAAAAATTTTGAGCTTTTCATTTATGGCGGTGTAAATTATGAACCGTACAGGAAGACTTTTGAAAAGCTGATCGGCCGTAAAGTGGCCAGTATAGAATTATTTCCTGCAAGTGAGGGCTTTTTTGCATATCAGGATTCGCAAAAGGAAAACGGGATGCTATTGCTGTTAGATTCCGGAATCTTTTATGAATTTATAAGAACCGACGATTTTTTATCGGACAACATGAAATCACTCGCCCTAAATGAGGTCGCCAAAGATGTGGATTATGTTATGATTATATCCACGAACGTAGGTCTTTGGAGGTATAATCTAGGAGATACCGTTCGGTTTACTTCTTTAAAGCCTTTTAGGGTAATCGTATCAGGGAGGATCAAACATTTTATTTCCGCTTTTGGGGAACATGTAATTGCCAAGGAAGTAGAGGAGGCTATGCTCATGGCTACGGAAAAAGCGGATGCGCGGGTAAACGAGTTTACGGTAGCGCCCAAGATTACGCCAGAAAATGATGAGCTTCCCTATCATGAATGGCTCATAGAGTTTGATAAGGAACCTGATGACATGAACTCTTTCATTACAGTTTTGGACAAGGCTCTTAGGGGTCAGAACAGTTATTATGACGATTTAATATCGGGGAAAATATTGCAGCACCTAAAGGTTGTAGTGATTGAGCCTGGCGGATTTAGGGCCTATATGAAATCCAAGGGCAAGTTGGGCGGACAAAACAAGGTACAACGGCTATCTAATGATAGAAAGGTTGCAGATGAACTACAAAGGTATAAAGTCGATTAAAAACCAAGTGGTTGCAACTTAAATTTTAATTGTAATTTTGTTCGAAATTTACCCATGGGAAATACGATAACAACAACACGGGCCCAAGAATCTACCAATGCCATTGAGCGATTGTACGTAACCATGCGGCATCTTTTCAACAGAGGGTTCTATAAGCCGAACGGTATTTCGGGCGAAGCGCTCAAGAATGCACTTCTAGCATTGCGACCGGAGATTTATGGATCCGTCGCAGAACCAAAGGCTGAGTTGAACGGCCTGGTTTACGTTCTGGAAAGACTTCCCGAAGGTATAGAACAGTGCAAGTTCATCAACCTTACTTCAGATGAAGGTTTTGCAATTTCCCATATTCAACCTATTATACCGCCAAAGAGAAGGCGCAATTGTTATCGCATAGACGATGAGCAAATGAATATAGAGATTACGCGCGGAAGATCGGACATCTACGATATTCTCACCCATCTCACTTTTTTGTTCATTGAGTCCGATAAAATTTGTCAACGGGTGTTGATACCGGAAACGGAAAGGACCATTAGGGACTGGTCCAAGTTGGAGGAAACGGTTAAAAAACAGGAGATTTCCCAAGAAGAGCGAGAAATCGCCTTAATACATACCGCCAATATTTTAGGCAGGTCTTTTGAGGAAGTATTGGAGGTGTACGGTAAGTTCAGGAGCCAAGAGAATCCGGAGCGGTTTCTAAAAATTATTTATTGGCTTGGAAAACTATCGCTGGAAGAGGAAATTACCGGCGAAAAACGCACCGTTACCTTTAGTTCTCTTTTGCGGGAAAGATTGGGGCATCATATACACGGTGATCGCTGGGCCAATAATATAAAGGAAACTTTAAAGGCAAACGGACTTCTAGGCCGGCCCATACACATTATTTCTGCGAACATGCACAGCGTTATGAATTCCCTGTTCGCCAAAAAGGCACTTGCGGATGACTTTGAAGACAACGATTCACTCGATATTTATAAGGCTTTGAGTAGTTCAGAAAATCAAGAACTAAGAGATAAGGTAACGAAAGTCGCTCAAGAGAATGGGATGATTTCTTTGGACGACACTTCTGGAACCAATATAGATGTTCAGATTTTTGATTTGACAAAATTTGGGCCAGGCGTTTGCTGCTATGATATTAAGGATGCCACAGACGCTATAAAACCAGTTATATTTGTAATGGATTATGCTTTTGGGGAACAGGCGTACGAGACCATAGATGAGTTTTTAAAACCTTTTGAAAGTAAAAAGCACAAACCTGTTTTTTTAAATATTGCGTCGATTTCCATTATGGGAAAAGCAGGGATATTGGAAGGTGGAAAAGGCGATTTAATGATACCTTCCGCGCATATTTTTGAGGGAACTGCAGATAACTATCCATTTAAAAACGAGCTGTGCGCCGCGGATTTTAAGGGTCATGGGTTAAAAGTCTTTGAAGGAACCATGGTAACCGTTTTGGGGACTTCATTGCAGAACAAGGACATCCTACGATTTTTCCACAGGTCTACTTGGAGCGTTATTGGCTTGGAAATGGAAGGGGTGCACTATCAAAAAGCAATACAATCCGCTTCTAAAATAAGAAAAAGTATCCGCGAGGATGTTAAAGTAAGATATGCCTATTATGCCTCTGATAATCCTTTGGAAACAGGAAGTACGTTAGCCTCAGGCGGGCTGGGCACTACCGGGGTAAAACCGACATACTTGATAACGGACAAGATTTTAAAACAGATATTTAATTCATAGGGGCAATGACAGAAAAAGAAATACCAAACCAACCAAAAAATTCTGATGAAATAGATTTGGGGCAGTTGTTCCGAATGATCGGAAACGGATTTAATAGATTGTTCAGGGGATTTTTAAGGGTATTTGTTTACCTTAAAAAAAACGCACTTATTCTTTTGGCACTTATTCTTGCAGGAGTAGGAATTGGGTATGGACTTACCCAAATCATCTCTAAAAAACTCAAAACAGAGGTTATCGTAAAACCTCAAATGGAAAGTAAAAATTATTTATATGATGTTGTCTCCGAGATACAAGCAAATATAGAAGCAAAGGACACTACTTTTTTTAACTCTATAGGCGTCGATTTTACGGATTATCGCGGAATAGAAATTACGATTAAAAGGGTTACCGGTGAAGATAGTAGCGAAAATGATATTAAGTATTTAGAATTACTACAGTCATTCGAAGACACCGAAGCCATTGCAGATATTGTTAGAGCCGAACTTCAAAATAAAAGCTCTTTTAATCATAGGATAACTTTTTACTATAAAAACCTTGAACAAGGACAGAACTTCGCGGAAAAAGTTATGGCTTATATAAACTCCAATAAATATTTTGACACCCTAGCAACTATTTATAGAACCAATGCGGAGTCTAGAATAAAACAAAATAAAGATTTGTTGGCACAAGTGGACGAAATAATCACGAGCTATTCTAAAAAAATGGCTAAGGCCGATGGTTTTTTCGGAAATGAACGAATTGTACTCGATAATCAGGAAACGGTAAATATTACTGGCCTCCTTACTTTAAAAACTAATTTGATAAAGGACATTGAAACTAAAAATTTGGAATTAGAGGAGCGAACCGAACCTGTTAAAGTAATTAATTTCGGTAAACCCCAGCAAGTGCAAAAAGCTTTTTTTGGAAAGAATATTGTTTTAATACCCGCTATATTATTAACTGTCTTCTTTTTTATTTCATTCTTAAAATTTCTTAATAAGAAAGTAATAGAACTACTTTAAAATGGCAAATCCTCCACAACAGAAAAAAGTTTTAGTCACAGGAGGTGCAGGATTTATAGGAAGTAATTTCATTCCTTATTTCTTAAAGAAGAATCAAGAGTATAAAGTTATTAATCTTGACAAACTTACCTATGCAGGACATATTTCTAATCTGAAGGAAATAGATGAAACGTATAGGCATAAATTAATCGTTGGCGATATCTGCGATAGAGACTTAGTGGCTCGCATATTTAAAGAATTCGCAATAGACTCAGTAATTCATTTTGCGGCAGAATCACATGTAGACAATTCTATCAAAACTCCGGCTAATTTTATTAAAACCAATATAGAAGGAACGTTCACGCTTTTGGAAGCAGCTAAAGAACACTGGGGAACTGAAAACAAGAACAATCGGTTTCATCATATTTCTACCGATGAGGTGTATGGTAGTTTAGGGGATTACGGTTATTTTACAGAAGACTCCCCTTATGCCCCTAACAGTCCTTATAGCGCATCTAAGGCATCGTCTGACTTTCTTGTGAGAAGTTATCATCATACGTACGGCCTTAATGTAGTCACCAGTAATTGTTCCAATAATTATGGCCCTAAACAACATGATGAAAAATTAATACCAACGGTTATCAGAAAAGCAATACAGCATGAAGACATACCTATTTACGGAAACGGAAAAAATATCAGGGACTGGCTCTACGTCTTAGACCATTGCCAAGGTATAGACCAAATATTTCATAAAGGAAAATCAGGAGAAACATATTTATTAGGTGGCGGCAATGAATTTACCAACTTGAGTATCGTAAAGAAAATATGTAGCCTATTAGATGAGTTAATGCCAAAATCTTCCGGTAGTTATAGCGAGCAAATTAGTTTTGTAAAAGATAGAAAGGGCCACGATTTTAGATATGCTATAGATGCCTCAAAAACTAAAGTAAAAATAGGATGGGAGCCCAGTGAAGACTTTAGCTCTGGACTTATAAAAACTATTAACTGGTATATAAATAAATACACTTCTACATTAAAATGAAAGGAATAGTATTAGCAGGAGGGTCTGGAACACGCTTATTACCGCTAACCTTGGCAATGAGCAAGCAGCTTATGCCGGTTTATGACAAGCCAATGATATATTACCCGATATCGACATTGTTGATTTCAGGAATAAGAGACATTTTAATCATTACCACCCCTAAGGACTTAACCTTGTTCAAAAATCTATTGGGCAACGGTAGTAAATTGGGTTGTAATTTTGAGTATGCTACTCAAAAAAAACCAAATGGTATCGCTGAAGCTTTTATAATTGGGCGTAATTTTATAGGAAAAGATAAGGTAGCCCTTATTTTAGGAGATAATCTATTTTACGGGTCTGGTCTTGCAGGTTTATTACAGGCAAACAACAACCCCGATGGTGGGGTGGTTTACGGTTATCATGTAAATAATCCAACTAGATACGGCGTTGTTGATTTTGATAGTAACGGGAGAGTGGTTTCAATTGAGGAAAAGCCATTAAAACCTAAAACAAATTATGCAGTTCCAGGTATTTATTTTTATGATAACTCGGTAGTAGAAATAGCACAAAAGATAACGCCAAGTAAGAGGGGCGAACTAGAGATAACGGATATCAACAAAGAATATTTGGCACAAGGAAGACTTCATGTAAGTATTTTAGACAAGGGAATTGCGTGGTTAGATACGGGTACGTTTAGCTCCTTGATGCAAGCGTCACAGTTTGTGCAGGTCATAGAAAACCGCCAAGGATTAAAAATAGGATCCATTGAGGAAGCCGCTTACAATATGGGTTACATATCAAAAGAACAACTTTACAAGCTAGCTAAACCACTTTTAAAGAGTGGTTATGGAGCGTATCTGTTGCAACTTGGCTAAACAGGAAAACCGATGGGTAGATTAGAAATTCATTATAAAAAAGCCATAGTAGTTTGTTCCTTTTTAATTAATGCTCGGACGGTCTGTTCAAAAAAAAATCCAATGTCACTTCGAAAAGAAAATCTTTAAAATTGAACTTTGAAGAAAAAGTGGAACTTGTTCAGAATAGTAATTATCGTACTTTTGAAAAAAAGCGACAAAATCGATTTTAGATAGAGTGAAGCTTAATTCTATCTTTTAATTTTGACATAAGATTAAACGTAACTAAGAAATACAACCAAATGAAATTTACTGCGCTATTACCAATGAAGGGTAATTCTGAAAGAGTGCCCAATAAAAACCTTAAAGATTTTAACGGTTCCCCCCTGTATCATAAAGTTCTAAATAGTTTGTTAGCCTCAAAGTATATAGACAAAGTTGTGGTAAACACCGACAGTCAGGAAATTAGCGATGATATTATCGCTAACTACGGTGAGAACGTAATTATTGTCAAAAGACCCGAAGAAATTATTGGAGACCATGTATCAATGAACAAAGTTATAGCGTACGATATAAACAAAGTAGATTCGGATTATTACCTACAAACCCATAGCACTAATCCGCTATTAAGAACAGAAACAATAGATAATGCCATAGAGACTTTGTTGAAAAGAAAGGAAACCTATGATTCTATCTTTTCTGTTACGAGGATACAAACTAGATTGTATGGTTGTGATGGTACTCCTTTGAATCACGATCCGGTTAAACTAATTAGGACTCAAGATTTACCTCCTATTTACGAAGAGAATTCCAATTTGTATATTTTTTCCAAACAGTCATTTGAAAACTCCGGGGGTAAACGGATAGGTAAAAATGCTCTTATGTTTGAAATAGATAAAATAGAAGCAATAGATATAGACGAATTACATGATTTTGTTATGGCCGAATCTCTTTATAAAATACTAAGATGATATTTGATAGTACCGATAATTGGAATAATTATTTTGATAGCTCAGGTATATTTGGCAAAATTTTCTATACGCTATCAACCGTAAACATCAACACCCCTAACGGTGAGTATAGGATAAACGATTCATGCTATTATAAAGTAATGAGCTATGAGACAAAGGTTGACCCAACAATCATTGAATCCCATAAAAGGGAGGTAGATATCCAAGTGGCATTAAATGGCGCCGAGGGTATAAACATATATAGTGCTACAGACGTACAAATCACATCAGCTTACGATAATAAAACAGACTGCCAGTTTTATAAGGGCATAAAGAAACCACAGTTAGCTTTACGTTTGACTCCCGGTAAAATGGCTATTTTTTTTCCTCAAGATATCCATGGATGCCAACATGCGCTTGACAGTAATACAGAAACCATTAAGAAAATTGTAATTAAAATAGATGAAAAACTTTTTACACACTAAAAGCAAGCTAAAAGAGAAACTAAAAAACAGGGAACTATCCTTTGGGTCATGGTTAACAATACCCCACCAATCTATAGTTGAGATAATGTCCTCTGCCGGTTTTGAATGGCTTACCATAGATTTAGAACATTCTGCTATTGATATCGCTACCCTACAAAATTTGGTAGGCCATGTACAGGCCAATAAAATGGAGGCATTGGTAAGGGTGAGTAAGAATGAAGAAGTAATAATAAAGCGTGTAATGGATGCCGGGGCAAATGGCATCATAGTTCCAATGGTCAAAAATGCAGAAGAGGCAAAGCAAGCCGTTTCTTGGGTTAAATATCCTCCACATGGCACTAGAGGCGTCGGTCTTTCCAGAGCGCAGCATTATGGTATTGCTTTTAACGAGTATAATAAGTGGGTTCAGGAAGAATCTATTGTAATAGCTCAAATAGAGCACATAGAGGGCGTAAATAACTTGGAAGAAATTTTAGACGTGGAAGGTATTGATGGTATTATTGTAGGGCCTTATGACCTTTCGGCATCTATGGGAAAACCAGGGATGTTTTATGACGACGACGTTAAGGAGGTTCTTGCCAGAATCGATAAGATTACATTGGAAAAATCTAAAAATTTAGGCTTCCATGTTATCGAGTCGGATTATAAGAAAGTTATGGATAAGCTGGATATGCATTATAATTTTCTAGCGTTTAGTTTAGATTTTTTCTTTTTGGGCGACAAAGCCAGAGAGCAAATGGAACTTTTAAGGACAAATATTAAGTAATGAAAAAAGTACTGGTTTTTGGAGGCTTCGGGTTTTTAGGGTATTATTTGATAAAAGAACTTATAAATAGGGGTTTTAGTATTGCGGTTGCCGATATTTCCGAGGATGAGGAGCTTAAAGGCCAAGTGAATTATGTCTATTGTGATATTTTCAACGAAGCACAGGTAAAAGCCGTTTTTGACACAGAAAATTTTGATGTTGTCTATAATTTGGCTGGATTTGCCAATTTGGATAATGCTATAAAGTTTCCAATAAAAACGATGAACTTGAATGTAATTGGCAACATGTATATTCTGGAACAATGTGTAAAGCATAAGGTAGAAAAGTTTGTGTATGCCAGTAGCGCTTATGCAATGAGTAACAAAGGGTCTTTTTACGGGATAAGTAAATTAGCTTCGGAAAAAATTATTGAGGAATATCATAAAAAGTATGATTTGCCTTTTGTAATTCTTAGGTATGGTTCTGTTTATTCCGAAAGGGCATATGACAACAACTACATTTATAATCTAGTTAAAGGAGCGGTAAAGGAAAAAAAAATAGATCACCACGGTGATGGTACGGAAATACGGGAGTACATACATGCCGCTGACGCCGCAAAATTATCTGTTGATGTAATAGAATCAGATTCATTTCTAAACCTTCACGTTATACTTACCGGTACGGAGCGAATGAAACGTTTGGAGCTTTTCCAAATGATAAAAGAAATATTAAACGGCGAGGTAGATGTGAATTTTGAAGATTCCGGTTACCAAAATCACTATAAATTTACGCCATATTCCTTTGAGCCAAGCGTTAGTAAAAAATTGACCGCCAACCCACACATAGACATGGGACAAGGCTTATTGGAATGTATTAGGTCCGTACATAATAACGAACAGTAGTATTTAGATCAAAGGCAATGCCAATAAAGAATATTTTTTTTGACTTTGATGGTGTCTTAGCAGAATCTGTAAGTGCCAAGACCAATGCGTTTGCAGAAATGTATTTACTGCATGGACCTGAAATTGTCGCAAAAGTGGTTGATTATCACATCAATCATGGTGGAGTTTCAAGATTTGAAAAATTTAAGTATTGGGAAAAGGAGTTTTTCGGAAGAGACCTTGATGACGCTCAATTGGAGCAAATAGCGAACAGGTTCTCGGAGCTAGTGTTGCAAAAAGTAATAAACGCTAGGGCGGTTCCAGAGTCTTTATGGTTTCTAAAAAAATACGCCAAGACCCTTAGGTTTTGGATTATTACAGGAACACCAACCATTGAAATCGAAAAAATAGTTGAAGCTAGGAAAATAAACCACTTCTTTGAAGGGGTACATGGTTCTCCTGAAAATAAGCGATATTGGTCCGAGTATTTATTAGATAAATACGATTTAAAAAGAACTGAAACTTTATTTTTGGGTGACGCTACAACGGACATGGATGCTGCCCAATTTTCAAAACTACAATTCGGGTTGCGGAATAATGAGGAGAACAAAGAACTTTTTACTGATTACAAAGGACTCCAATTTGAAGATTTTAAACAATTAGAAATTTTACTCATAGAACATAAACTGTTATACTAATGAAAGTGTTGCTCACCTCAACTTCCTTTCAGGACACTCCTGGAAGACACCAAGAACTTTTGAAGGCTCAAGGTTATGAACTAGACACCCTTAGAGGCCCAATATTGGAGGATGAGCTGTTGCCTATTATAGGCAATTATGATGCGGTCATCTGTGGGGATGATGAGTATACCGAAAAGGTTATTCAGAAAGGATTTGAAGGTAAACTTAGATACATTTCCAAGTACGGCGTAGGGCTTGACAGAATTGATTTGGAGGCCGCAAAAAAGCTAGGCATACCAGTTACTAATTGTCCTGGTGTAAACCAAGCATCGGTTTCAGAGCATGTTCTAGCACTGTTATTTACGTTTGAGAAAAACGTGCACGTACAATATAATTCTACTAAAGAAGGTAGCTGGAAGCGCTGGGTAGGCCATGAGATACAAGGGAAAACTATTGGCATCATAGGCTTAGGTGCTGTAGGCAAAGAACTTGCAAAAAAGTCCAGTGCGCTAGGCATGCATGTTTTGGCTTTCGATATTTTTGAGGATAAAATTTTTTTATCCGCACATAACGAAATTAAGTTTGTCTCGAGCCTAGATGAAATCTATGAGCACGCCGATGTGATAAGCCTTCATTTACCGCACACAGATCAATCTGAACATATGATCAATGAAGAAGTAATTTTTGAGAAACTAAAAAGAAAGCCAATAGTAATTAATACCTCAAGGGGTATGTTGGTAGATTCAAAGGCAATTATTAGAGGCTTAAAAGAAGAAATGATTAGAGGGTATCTAACAGACGTTTTAGCGCATGAACCTATGTTAGATGGTGAAGCTTTAAAAGGAGTTGATAATATAATTATAACGCCTCATGTTGGGTCTAGGACGTTTCAAAGCGTCGAAAGGCAAGGTACTATGGCAGTAAATAACCTTATTAACCTAATTAAGTGAGCCTTTATACAAAAGCTTAGGGAATATACTTGGAAATAACCTGCCATTGAATCCCGTCAAAAGCTAATGTAACTGCTTCGCCATCCGATAGTTCAAATATTTTTTTATTCTCTACAGTAGTGGTTGTCGATTCAATTTCAAGAATGTTTGAATTCCTTCCGGTATTTTTTATGACTAGTTCCCTACTAATCTCCTCTTCGGTAATGCTGATTTTTACAAAACGTTTTCCTTCGTCCGTATTTACGAATAGGTTTCGTATTTTTTTATTTGTTTCTACGTTTGATGAGGTAATTGTAGTGCCAAACTTAACCCCGGCCATTTGTGTAATGCCTTGCTGTGCCGAGATGTGATCTCCAACTTTTGGATTGGTAAAGAAATCGTAGGAACTTCCACCACCAAAACCTTGTATACTCGGTTTTCCATTAAAGGTTCCAACACCAACTTTTCCGGCATGAAAGTTTCCAAAAACACCTTGATAGCTCTCCATGTAGTCCCTGTTATTTGTTTTGCCGCTTTCTGACCCCAAACCTAAAACTTGTCGGCCATATCCCCTTCCTTCTTTTGAGGCGGGATCAAGTATCAAATTGGTCTTTGCCTCTTGAATAACGAAATCTTCCTTGGTACCACTAAATTTTGAGTTGGTTATTTCAGCGTTAATTACATTTTTGCCAACATCTATGCCGGTCAGTATCCTGTCATTGGCTCTCATAAAACTTTCGTTGAATACGAACGTGGTTGTATTTTCTACCTTCACTGCTGTCTGACCTTTGTTTGAACTATGCCCGCCGGTTATGAATGGACTATAAAAGGCAATTATTTCATTATCAAATTCTCCATTTAAGTCACTAGTAATATAGATTTGCGATTTTCCGTCGTTTCTTCCGTTTCCTTCTAGAAACGTAGAGTAAGAAGAGAAATTGGTTAAATCTTCTAGAATTAGGCCTTCGTTATAACACCCCTGTATAACTCCTCCAAAGAATTTTAAACCTGTAGAGGAATTGATATCACTATTTGTGAATTTGGCTCCAACATTACAATTTTCTATCTTAAAATTACTAAAATCAGTATTGGTGGCATTGTAGCCTACAATACCGAATTGACTAGTGTTGTAAATGAAGAATGAATCAAAGCTTGTGGTATAACAGTTTGTGAGACGAATTCCTATTGCGCCACCCTCAATGATTATATTGGAGACGCCGCTATTTCTATTTACTTGATTTAAATCTAATGCTACGGCATCTGGATGAAATTGATTTATAAAAATATCGTTAATTTTTAAGTCAAACTTTTCATTGTCAGAACCAAAATCCAAGAATATTCCACTGCCTAAGAAATCCAAGTAGGTTTTACCAACACCATCTCCAAAAATCTCAACACCAATTGTAGATGAAACCCCTCTTTTAAACCTCCAGTGACCAGACGGAATATAGACTTTACCAACATAAATATCCCATTTATTATCAGATCTTAATTCTGTACTCGTTACTATTGCGGCATCTATTGCGGCCTGCAGGGCTGCCGAGTTGTCTTCACTTTCCAGTGAAGCACCAAAATCTTCAATATTAAAAAAAGTAGGGCGAATTAACTCCTTAAATTCTTGTGAGGTTTTATTTATCTTCTCGTAAGGAATTTTACTAACCCCCATAAACCTTACTATTTCATCAAATCTGAAAATTACAAAAGCCAATAAAAACCCAAGCACTAATGAAAATACTATCAATACAGGTTTTTTGAACCATTTAGCACCACGTTTTTTCATAAAATATTTTTTGAATAAACAAAGATATATGACCCGGAATTAATGGGGGATTGTTTTTCATTAAAAATGACCCCCCTTTATTGTAAGTAAAGCAATGTTGAATTCGAAGTTTAGTGTGTAACAATTTTTTTAAGTTTTACTTACCTTTGTGAACTTAATAAAAGCTTTAGTACATCTGACAGGTAAAGTAAAATTCTAAAAAAAGTAACATTCTAGCTGCTTTAATATGGGTAAAGAAATACGAATCATTCTTTAAATTTTATGAAATATAGAAAGGATATTGATGGCCTAAGAGCTATTGCAGTTCTAGTGGTCATTTTTTGTCATTTAGGCATTAATTCCTTTAAGGGAGGTTTTTTAGGAGTTGATATTTTTTTCGTTATTTCAGGATTCTTGATAACTTATAATATTACTCAAAAACTAAGCGAGGGCAGGTTTTCGTTTAAAAACTTCTATTTAAATAGAATCAAAAGGATTGCCCCTGTTCTTATAGTTATTCTAATACTACTTACTGTCTTTAACGTTCTTGTGCTGCTTCCCGACCCGTTAAAGAATTACTTGGATTTTTTACCTTATGCTTCGTTAGGTCTTGGAAATTATGCCGCTGCTAATTTAGGACATGGCTACTTTGACGCTGTTTCTGATAGATATCAGTTGTTACATACGTGGTCCTTGGGTGTGGAAGAACAGTTTTATCTTTTGGTTCCGGTTCTATTTTTCCTCATATGGAAAATTAAACAACAGAAACATAGAAACATTGTAATTAGTATTATCTACTTAATCTCTATTGTAATAAGTGTTTATTTTGTAGAGTTTACAGATCAGACAAAGGCTAATTACTATTTGCTTCACACCCGTTTTTTTGAAATATTTACGGGCTCTATGCTTGCCATCTTCTATGCCCAAGTGCCAAGAATAAAATCTAAAAAAGGAGTTGGAGCACTGTATTTAACTTCCTTTTTTTTACTTTTCTTTTTTTCCTACCTTTTTGATGGCTCTAGTCCTTGGCCAGGCACAAATGCGTTGCTAGTATCTCTTATTACCATTTTAATAATTTACTTGGGGAAGGAGAGTAATTCGCCTACAATATTTAAGCAGATTTTAGAGCATATGACAATGCGTTTCATCGGAAAAATCTCCTACAGTTTATACCTTTGGCATTGGATTATAATAGCCACGTTGGTAGAATTAGGATATGAAGTAAGTGAGTTTACGCTATTTGGCAAATTCCTACTATTAGCTCTTGTAATGATTCCAATTTCGTATTTAAGTTGGAGGTATGTAGAAAATACGTTTAGATACCGAATAACATATAAGTTTAGCTATGCCTTTGCATTATGGGTTTTACTTCCATTTTTGTGTGCAGTAGGGCTTTATAAATATCAAGAGAAAGCGCCCACAAAATTTTACGCAAAAGCAGAGGTTGACGTTACAAGTTATAAATATAGTTATGTTCAAACTCCTCATCTAAACGTAAAAAAAATCCATTAACAACTGAAGTGCGTAAAAAGTTTTCAGGTGTGGAGTACTTTGTTGGGGATTATAAAAACAGAAAAAAACAAAATAAAAAAAAAGAACTTGTACCTGCTGACGCAGAAGTGCTAATTTTAGCAAATTCTCATTTTCATGCATTTAAACAGTTTGTAGATAAGCAATTAAAAGAAAAAGGGCTTATAGCTCATGTTTTACACGAAAGAACAGGCAATGTTTATGGTTTTAAAAATGCAGAAGAGCGCTACAAAAAATTACTTAAGGGCAAAAAGTTCGTAGTAATTTGGGTTAGACTAGATTATATTGATTTTGAGGGTACAGATATGAATTGGGATCGGTGGATACTCAATGAAGCAATAGAACAAGGGGTACAACCTATTTTTTACGTTCCAGGTTTAGAAATGTCATCTGAAAATGAGGCTAGAAAAAATATCTATCAGTACATACTGTTTGGAAAATCTTCCAATGAGGACAATAATAAACCAAAGTTATTCAGCGATATTCCAACATTGGAATATACCCAAACACTTTATGATGATTACAAAGACAAAATAAGATGGGTTGATTTTAAACCTTTGATGTGTGCGGATAATACTTGTAAACTATGGTCCAACGACATTTTCGCTCTTTTTGACAAACATCATATCACTCGGCAAATTGGCTATGAACTTGGTGAAGAGTTTGATTTTAAGTATGAGAACATCTTCGCTCAAACTTGGCAACAAGCACCAATATTGATGAACGGACTAATAGAGTTCGAAAATGCATCAAAAGAATCTCAAAATGAAATAATGTATGAGAGCCGAGGTTATAATATTAAAATTGATTTATTAGACAGAACATACACTATCAAAAAAAATTATAAGCATACGGATAATGAAAGCATGTTCTTTTTCCATATTTTTCCGGAAGAATTGGATGTGCTTCCAGAAAATAGAAAAAGACATAAGTTTGCTAATGCAGACGTCAAAGGAAGCAAACAGGTTTCTTATAGTGAAAAAGATACGTTCTTCTTTGGAAAAAACAATTTGCCCGATTATAAAATCAAAACCATACATTTGGGTCATTTTAAACCTAAAGGAGACAAGTTTTTTGAAAAGACATTTGATATTCTTAGGCCCTAATTTTTAATGTCTTAAGAATAATGTCAGAAAACGCCTATTCTTCCAAAAAGGTATTGAACAAGGCAATATTCAATATTGGCTTTCAGATAGTGCCTATAGCTGCTGCGCTTATACTTACGCCTTACCTAATAGAAACTATGGGAAAGGATTCTTGGGCTAAGTATTCCATTGGAATAAGCCTTATATTCCTATCCAATTATTTTTCTTTTGGTATTGGCCCCACATTAAACCGCAGGGTTTCTGAAATTATTGGTCTAAAGGAAAATTATAGGATAAAGGAAGAATTAAAGGAATGTGTTTCCTTTTCCTATCTTTTGGGGACTGTCTTTTTTGTAGTTCTTCAATTGGTATTATATGCTGCATATAGCTCGGAAAGCTTTAGTATTTTACAAAGCATAGGAGATTATACCTTCTTTTTTAATGTGTTATGCGTATTCTTTTTGGCTTTTATTATTATTCCGTACAGGTCTTTGTTAGAATCTTTCAGCGACTTTTATTTTTTGGCAATTATTAGGGCGTTTACGGCAGCTATGTTATTTGTTATTCCTTTTATGTACTCATATTTTTCTGAAATTTCCCTCAAAGGAATAGCTATGATACTCTTTGTATTTTATGTACTTCTTTGTTTCCTCTATTTTTTTAGAATAAAGAGTTATCAGAAAAAGTTTTCGTTCCAAGTGTATGGGCCACTGGAATGGAACGTTGTCAAGAGAATGTTTAAGTTTGAAATGGGCTTTCTCAAAGAAACCATATGGTTCAGTATTTTTTTCCTTACTTCTGCCTTGGTACTGTTCTTTGATAGGTTTTATTACCCTATGTTTTTTGACACTAAAATTATTTCAGATCAGGTAACCATGTTGGATTTGTTCAATAGGGTAGCTATTATTACGGGCACCATTTCTTTGGTTTACTTCTCGGCTATTTCTGTTTGGTATCAAGAAAAGAATATATCTAGAATAAAAACTAGTTTAAGGTTGCAGTTAATTGGTGTAGGAGGTTTTTTTACCTTCATTTTAATTTTCTCATACCTCTTTTTGGATGTTGTTTTAAAATGGTGGTTACAGGCTAGCTTTTCAGCTTTTATATATGAAAACGCCTATCGCTTGCTTATAGGCGTTTTGATGACCAACTATACAATCCTCCTCATACGGCCTTTACAGGCCATTGGAAAAATTAAAACAGTAAGTATTTGGCTATTAGGCTCAACTGTAATATACTTGGTTATCGTTCTTTTTTTGGGAGAATATAGAGCCATAGCATATCATTATTTGGCATTTGTTGTAAAAGCTTTGCTGGATATGATTTTTCTTGTAACATTGTTAAGAAGAAATAGGATTTTATGATAGATAAGGTTTTAATATATGAGGTTCACTATTCTAACTTTAACAGGTACGTTATTCCTCTAGCAGAATATTTGGTTGCCAACGGAATAACCAAACAAGTTGTGATGGTACACGATTCCTTTACCGTGCATGATAAAATTAAGGAAGTGGCCGATGAACGAATAGGACTAGCCGAGGTTGGAACGGAATACGCCAATTTAAGCGGTAAGGACAATTCAAAAACTATTTTTTTCAACTATAGCTACAGAATCACGGATTTATATTGGACATATAGGTCAAAAAAAATCGGAATACGCACATATCAGCTTCAGCATGGCATGTATGCCGAGTTTTTGGAAAGAAGTTTCTTGGGTTATTTTTCTGCCATTAACAGAAAATTAGTGTTTTTGAAATATATGCTTTCATTCTTGTTTAAGGGTAAAGTGTCTATTTTCCTGTATTTGCTGAACAAGGATTTTATTAAATCCTATAAGATTAATGAGTATCTGGAGAACCATAAAAGGCAAAAATTAGTAGAGGTGCAGTCGAACCACGTGTTCGTCTGGGGCGATTATTGGAAAGAATGGTTTGTGAAAAATCATTATTACATGAATCTGTCGAGCTTTACGACTATAGGAAATCCCGATTATCATACTTTTATTAAGAATAAAAAGATAGAAAGAAACCAGAATCAGGTTTGTTATATTGCTCAGACCTTTGTGGAAGATGGCAGAATGGAGAAAGTCGATTATAAATCTGTTATTGACGAGCTCTCAGATGCCTTTAAAACAAGATTGATCATAAAGCTACACCCGAGATCTGACAAGACTATTTTTGAAAGAGTTATTGAGAATGGAGGTAAAATAACGTATGATTTCCCAATATCGGGCTTTTATATAGGCCACTATTCTTCCTTGCTTGCTTTAGCTGCAAACGAAAATAGTAAGGTATTCCTGCTCCAGATTAACAATGAGGAAATTCCAGAATATTTTAAAAACTCTGCGGATGGAGTTTTTGCGACGATGACAGCATTGGTTGCGGCCGTAAATGACTACAGTGCATCATCTGCTTCCAAAGAAATTTCCTATTATTTCGAGAATAAGGAACAGCATCCTTTTCAAATAATTGCAGAGAAGATTACAATTCTAAACTAAAACCATAGGGTTTAATGGAAATTTATAAACCAATATTACTTCAGGGCATTTCACTTTGTGCTTTATTGGTGTTCTTTATATTTTCCGTGCTTAAAAAATCATCTATTTTAAAAGGGACTACATTAAGCGTATTACTTATCCTAATATTAACGGTATTTATAAACAGGGACTATGGTGCAAATATCGATTTGCCACTCTATATGGATTTTTATAAGTACAATGTAGCTTTTGCGGATATCTTTATCTCTAAGACCGCTTGGAAGGGTGACTTTCTGTTTTTTGGTTTAATGCCTATTTCCCATATTTTGGGCTTAGGTAAAGAAGATTATATAACATTTCAATTGACCCTTAGCATTGCACTTACTTTCCTCGCTTATTTTTTGTTTTTTAAAGATTCGAGGGCTCTAGTTTTTTTAGCACTATTTTTTATGCTTAACAGCTCTTCTTTTTATTTAATACAGGGTAATGTAATTAGGCAAGGTCTATCTTCCTCACTTTTGTTATTAGGCGTTTGTGCTAACACTGGAGCTCGGACAAACCTTTTAAAAGCAATGGCCTTTTTTAGTCATAAGGGCAGTTTGTTTTCTTTTTTATCGGGTTTTTTGGACTACCAAAACAAGACCAGGATACTAATTCTATCGCTAGCTTTGGCTACAGGGTATTTCTCGATTTTTATACACATACTTAATTTCTTGCCTTTACCGGAATTTATTGCTACTAAACTAGACTTTTACTCGTCTTTCGAAAGGGCATCCTCAAATTCCTTGATAAAATTGGCACTATTGTTATGTTTCAATGTTCTGTTTTTACTTTTCAGGAACGTCAGTGTAGGCTATGAAAAAGCATATTCATTTTTCTTTATCTTTTCTGTAGCGGCTTTACTCTTATTTAGATTTGATGGCATGTTTTCTAGACTTGTTCTTTATACCGATATTTTTATCCCTATACTAGCGGTAGGTTGTATACAAAAGTTCACACTTAAAAAGAATAGAGTGATTGCCACTATGGTAATGATTACATTAAGTTTAATATACTCGATATACGTATTCAATCATGAATCCATAATTTTTAATATGGGAGCACATTTTTCAATTTAAACCTAATGAATTTTAGACCGGGTTATTTCTTTATTTTTTTCTTGATCGCTTTCGGCTGCGAAAGATCTTCAGACGATACCAATCAGTTTATAACAGATTTTTTAAATCAAAATACTGTTCAGGTCTATAAAAGTGAAATGCAAAGGGCTAGGGTGCATTTTATTCCTAGAACCAAAGTGTTAGTATACAGTTTTTGGAATAAGGAAGTATTTAATAAAAATGGAGATTTATTTTTACACCTTTACCTCAAGGATACGGCTCTTTTACCGAAAACAAGAAAGGAACATGGGTTTATTAATCTTTCAATTAAAAATGAAGATATAATCATAATGGATTCTATTGCCTTTTATACGGTAAAGGATCTTTCGTCGTTTGGGGAGTTGGACAATTTTATTACAGGGCAGTATATCGGTACCAAGAGAACTTGGTTCGCAAAGTACCAAGTAAATACAGATTCTACAACAGAGTTTATTGAAGATTACAATTTAAAAGATCTTGACAGTGTCAGGAAGAAGTTGACTAAAAGGCCAATTGCCTTAGGGCGTACAAATACATTAAATCAGAAGATTACGTTTATTAACTACCTGTTATTATCGGATACTTCGCTAATTTTCATGGAAAAAAATGATTTAAACGTTTTTTTGAGGCAAGATAACTCCCAAGTTTACCTAACGGTTAACTTATCTTCGGATTTTTTGAGGCGTGAATACAGTCTTAAATTTTTTGAAGGACTGGAAGATACTCGCCCTTTATTGGATATTGCACTTTATAACGAGGGTACATTCAATTTCAATTCTGGAAATAGTGAGGTATCGGCAGTTAAGATTAAAGTTCCAGAGAAAGCAAAACGGATGGCCTTGTTTTGTCAGATATCAGAGAAGCCTGTAGTGATTTTTAATACTAAATTACATTAGTGATAATATTCAATAGTACAGAACCAAAAAAATGAAAAGTGTTCTAATTTTAGGTCGGTTGCATATGTTGAGCTTGTCCATGGCGCTTTCTATTGGCCTTCTCCCTTGGAGCGAAAAGTTGAATACTATAAGTATTATTATATTACTTGCCGGGGTATTGTTGGATCTAGCCTTTAGTAAACAAAAGTATAGATTGGACATACGCCAATTTTTAATTGGCGCAGGAGTTTTTTTTGTGGCGCTTGCTTGGCTTCCTTTTTCAGAAGATTTAAGTACGGGCTGGTCTTATCTAGAACGAATTTTAACAGCGTTTCTCTTCCCTTTACTTTTTTCTTCAGTTGTTAAACGCTATGAACTGAAAGTACAACTTATATTTTTTGTTTTTTTGGCTTCATGTGCTACTAGGTATATCTTTTTTTTAGTGGGTCTGTTGGAGTTGGAGCTTATATTTATCTTGGACTATTGGAAAGAAATATTAATTCAGTACAATCAATTTTTCAAACAAGGGGCGTTGCACCCTACTTATTTTTCAATGTACCTAGGTTTTTGTTCGATTATTTGCTTTTATTTTTTTAGTAAAGCTATGTCTTTGGGTAAGAGATTTTTTTGGATTTTATCCATGTTTGTTTTTCTCCTACTCAATCTCTCTTTAGCTTCCAAAATGCCTTTTATTGCAACATTTGTTGCTCTTGCCTTTGGGGTATTTTTTCATGTTTATAGAATAAGGAGCGGTAGTGGAAAAAAGCGATATTTAGGGGTATTGACCTTGGGGATACTTGTTTTTGGAATTTACCTATATAAAGTACCAAATGCTATCAAACAGGATATAGGGAACTATTATGATTATTTTACTGAAAGGAATTTAGAAAATGCATTTGATTATAATCAATATGGCATAAATTATTCTATGGAAACTTGGAATAAAACCAATAGAATCCATATTTGGAATTCCAGTATTTCCTTGTTCAAAACCAACTTTTTATTGGGGGTAGGCACAGGAGATATGCGGAACGAATTAAACAAACAATACGTATTTGATAATCAACCCTATTTATCTAATGAAAATGCGAACACTCATAATCAATATTTAGACTATTTAATTAAGTTTGGTGTAATTGGTTTTGGCGTTCTTGTTTTTTGTTTTTACACATATTTTAAAAAGGCCTTGGGTACATCCAACTATACGTACTTGATGTTTTTAATCTTAGTTTCAATATGCATGTCAACTGAAAACATCTTAAATAGGCAGTTGGGTATTGTTTTCTTTTTTTTCTTCCAAAACCTGTTTTTCTATTTGACAAGTAAAGATTTCCAAACGTTTTCTGGCGAAAATTAAAGGGGGTTGCTTTAAACACTATAGGAACACATCAGCTCTTACTGAAATTAAACTTAACTTTGTCAAAGAATAATTAGCAAAACATAAGTCACGTTTTGAAATTTGTTAATGTCTGAAAATATAACAGTTATTACTGGTTTGCCAACTATTCTAAAGATTTGATGAACACAACACAACCCATAAGTATGTAGGGATATTAATGTATAACAGATGTTATGGTAAAATAGTCATAAAAGGGTCATTATTTAGTTTGCCTACATTTTGCTTTTGACCATATTAATAAATGTACTAGCGCACTGTAACATAATAGTAAGGTTAGTCAGTTTACAACCCCCAAAGGCCAAATCTTTAATAGATTAATGATTTCATTTGCAGTTTACATGACCACTCCAATACAATTTATTACGGTTATTAGTATAACATTTAGCTTAAAATAAGTACAATGGCCAGACAATCTATATTGAACTCATTAGAACGTAAGTTCATTCTTTTAATTGGAGATGTACTAATAGTTTTGGCTAGCTTAAATTTTTTTATTTTTAGCACTATTGATGAGCAGTTTATTTCTTTGAATCTAAAAATAGGCATTACGGCCTTCGGGGTCTTTTCCTTTTTAGCGCTATCCTATATTTTAAATCTCTATGATTTTCAGAGGACAATAAGGCGGAAGTATGTTTTTACTCAGGCACTCTACATTACCTTTTTATATGTTTTCTCTGTTTTGTTATTTGCTCTTGTTTTTTTTGATGTAAGTTTTTGGATAAAAAAACTTCTAATGTTTTTGATACTAACACCTATCCAAATAGCGCTTTGGAGGCTTTTCTTCGTAAATGTATTTCGTGTTATTCCTACTACTAAGAACGCTCTTTATGTTTATGACAATCAGACGGAGAAGAATATAAGAGAAGAGATATCCATTATTGATGGCACCGATAACAATACTTTTTACAAGGTAAAGCTGACCTATAATGTGAATCAGCATATTGGCATAAAAAAAAATTTCCTCAAGGCAACGGATAAAATAGACTCATGGATCATAAACGTAAAAAACTACAACGACCTACCCGCAGATATTGAAAAGATTATGCTCCGTAGTATTCTTAAGGGTAAAGAAGTCATCTCCTTTACTTCCTTTTACGAGAACACCTATGAGGCCTTACCGATACAATCACACAATGATAGTTTTTATGAAATACTACAGCTTAGGAATAAAAGAATAAGGTATTTACAGACTATTTTTGGGTTTGGTATTAATTTCAGCCTGGCTATGTTGATAGGTCTTGTTTTTCTGATATGCACACCTTTTGTTTGGTTGTGCAATCTTGTAGTGAACCGAGGCCCTTTATTCTACACGCAAAAGCGAGTAGGTTTACACGGTAAGGAATTCAAAATCTATAAATTTAGGTCTATGGTGGTTGATGCGGAAAAGACCGGCGCGAAGATGGCCACGAAGAACGATGCAAGAATTACCCCATTTGGGCGTATTCTTAGGGCTTTTAGGATAGATGAGCTACCACAAATTATATCCGTAGTCAGGGGAGACATGCAGTTTATTGGCCCTAGACCGGAAAGAAAAATATTTGTGAACCAATTAAATCAGCGAGTCCCATTTTATAACGCACGGCATTTAATACGGCCTGGTATAACCGGATGGGCGCAGGTAAAATATAAGTACGGCGAGAACTTGGATGATTCCATTAAAAAATTGGAATACGATTTATATTATATAAAAAATAGGTCGGTAACGTTGGATATTAGAATAATATTTAAAACAGTAACCACGGTACTGTTTTCTAGAGGTGTGTAACATGAAAAAAATACTAATAACAGGCGCGGCAGGATTTTTAGGGTCTCATTTATGCGACAGGTTCATTAAAGAGGGTTTCCACGTTATAGGAATGGATAACCTTATTACGGGCGACCTTAAAAACATTGCACATTTGTTTCCGTTGGAGCAGTTTGAGTTCCACCATCACGATGTGTGCAATTTTGTGCACGTATCCGGAAAGCTGGACTATATACTGCATTTTGCTTCCCCTGCCAGCCCTATAGATTATTTGAAAATTCCGATTCAAACCTTGAAAGTAGGTTCTTTGGGAACGCTCAACCTTTTGGGATTGGCCAAGGATAAGAACACAAGGATTTTAGTAGCCTCTACGTCCGAAGTTTACGGGGATCCGTTGGTTCACCCGCAAAACGAGGAGTATTATGGCAATGTAAGTCCTGTTGGTCCCAGAGGTGTCTATGATGAGGCGAAACGCTTTATGGAATCAATTACTATGGCCTACCACAGGTTTCATGGATTGGAGACGCGTATCGTGCGTATTTTTAATACCTACGGCCCTCGAATGAGGCTTAACGATGGGCGAGTGGTACCAGCATTTATGGGCCAGGCTTTAAGAGGTGAAGATTTAACCGTTTTTGGTGACGGCTCCCAAACACGATCCTTTTGTTATATAGATGATCAGGTAGAGGGAATATACCGTTTGCTATTTAGTGATTATTCGGATCCGGTGAATATTGGAAATCCACACGAAACTACCATAAAGGAGTTTGCAGAAGAGATTATTGCGCTAACCGGTTCAAATCAGAAAATTATATACCAACCCTTACCTAAAGACGACCCTACACAACGGCAGCCAGATATCACTAAGGCGAGGGAAATTTTAGGTTGGGAACCCAAAGTAGGCCGTTCAGAAGGCTTAAAAATCGTATACGATTACTTCAAGTCTTTTTCCCAAAATGAGTTACAAAAGAAAGAACATAGAAACTTTACTACGTTGTAGTTAAATTTAAAACTGGGCTAAAGGTCACTTTTTCCATAATTAATAGGTACAAAAATGAATATTCTTATCCTAGGTTCAGGCGGTCGTGAGCATGCATTGGCATGGAAACTTCTCCAAAGTGCAAAATTAGATCAATTGTATGTCGCTCCCGGAAATGCGGGCACGGCAAACATCGCCAAAAATATAATGATCGGTGTAAATGACTTCCCTGAGATAGGGAAATTTGTTTTGAGCAACAAAATAGATATGGTGGTCGTAGGGCCAGAAGATCCTTTGGTCAACGGAATACACGACTATTTTCTAAATGATGAACGGTTGGCAAAGATTCCCGTGATAGGTCCTCAAAAAATGGCGGCCACGTTGGAAGGGAGCAAGGAGTTCGCCAAAGAGTTTATGATGCGGCACCAAATACCTACTGCGCGTTACCAGAGTTTTACTTCGGACAGTCTGGAAAAGGGATATACATTCTTGGAAACTTTAAATCCGCCCTATGTACTAAAAGCGGATGGCTTGGCCGCAGGAAAGGGAGTAGTCATTTTAAATGACTTACAAGAGGCCAAAACGGAGCTCAAAGCAATGCTCTTGCATGAGAAATTCGGGGCTGCCAGCGCTACGGTGGTCATAGAGGAATTTTTGGACGGGATAGAACTTAGCGTTTTTGTACTTACCGACGGCACAAATTATAAGGTGTTGCCCACGGCAAAGGACTATAAACGCATTGGAGAAGGAGACACAGGGCTCAATACGGGCGGTATGGGGGCAATTTCCCCTGTTCCTTTTGCAGATGAGGGGTTAATGGACAATATAGAGCGGCAAATAGTAAAACCCACCGTAGAAGGGCTTAAAAAGGACAACCTGCCCTATAAGGGATTTATTTTCATCGGTCTTATAAAAGTAGGTGATGACCCCAAAGTGATTGAGTACAATGTACGTCTGGGAGATCCCGAGACCGAAGTGGTGCTTCCGCGCATCAAGAACGATTTGGTGGCCCTGTTTCAAGCGGTGGCAAAGGGCACTTTGGATACTATTGACCTTGAACTGGATGAACGTACAACAACTACGGTAATGACGGTTTCCGGTGGATACCCGGGCGCTTATGAAAATGGCAAGGAAATCAGCGGATTGGAAACGATAACGGATTCCTTGGTGTTTCACGCGGGAACAACTTTAAAAGGTGGTAAAACGCTAACGAACGGTGGCCGGGTCTTGGCGATCACTTCGTTTGGGGAGGATTTTAAATCGGCCTTGCAACTATCCTATAAAAACGTAGAAAAACTTTCTTTCCAGGGCATGAACTACAGAAAGGATATTGGTTTCGATCTATAATACCCTCACTAAAAACGAAAGGCATCGTTTGAATTGAATTTAAAACTCGGTTCAAACGATGCTTTATTCATCCAGGGATATTCCTTACAAGTAGGTATGCGAAGTGCTGGACTTATCCTCTTCGCCAGACTCGTTATATTTTTTCAATTGCAACATCCAATACACAAAGGCTACTAAACCTATCAACATAAAAATCCAGTTGAGGCTATTGGAGAGTGTCCAACTTTCCATAAATCGTAATAAATCGAACGGAGCAAACATGACGTTTACAAATAAATCGGCTATACCTTCAAAAAATGACTTCATCTTATTCCTATATTTACAACGCAAAAGTATAAAAATCGTAGATGATTTCAAGCATTTTTGGAAAAACAAAACCCATCAACTTCATAATTTTATTGGGCTTTATATTTCTATTTTATTGGACGGTTCAGGTTTATCTGTTAGAAATCGAAATTTCGGTTAACAAATTGGCCTTTGAATCCGGCGTATTGATCATACTTTTGTTCAGCGTCTTCGCGGTAGATTTTATAGTGCAGCGGAACAAGCTCACCGGTCCCAATTCCTATGCTATTTTGTTTTTCACAATGTTACTGGTCGTCTTCCCCGAGACCATAGCGGATAGTAATGTAGTGCTTTGTAGTTTATTTCTGTTACTTGCTATCAGAAGGCTTTTGAGCATCAAATCGCTTAAGGATATCAAGGCCAAGGTTTTTGACACCACTTTTTGGATTCTTGCGGCTAGTCTATTCTATGATTGGGCCGTACTTTATATTCTTTTGGTATTCGTTGCCATATATATTTATGAGCCTAAGAATATTAGAAATTGGCTGGTTATCTTGTCCGCAGGTTTTTCATTCTTTATGGTGACCTACATGGTTTTGATTTTGTCGAATAATTCTAGTTTTTTGTTAGCTCATTATAGTTTTGATATCGACTACGCCGCCATTTATCCTCTTAAGTGGAATTCAGGCATAAAGGTAAGCGTATACATTACCGTAAACCTGGCACTTGCCTTATGGTCTTTTTTAGCATTGGGTAAGGCGGGTACGGGCAAAACCATAACTATAAGGCTGGTAGCACTTTCTTTTGTCATAGGATTAGTGGTCAACGTGCTTGTTCTTACCGAAAGCACCTATGCCATTATGATTACTTTTTTTCCCTCCGTAATTTTCATTTGTAATTATATAGAATCCATTAAGCGTCAGAACCTTTTGGAGCTGGTGCTAGTGATTTGTACGGTAGTTCCGTTGCTGGCGTTTCTCGTTAAACTTTGGGTTGGCTAATTAGGATTATATTTGTAAAAAATAGTTTTATGTTCAGCGAACGTGCATTTCAGATTTTTCAGGAGAGTATAAAAAAGTACCATATAAAGGACGATGTGTACCAAGGTTCTACGAACCCGTATGCCAAGGATGGTATTGAACATTTACTATATCGAAAAAACTGGATAGATACCGTACAGTGGCATTATGAGGACATCATCCGCGACCCTGCAATAGAACCAAAGGCCGCATTGACCTTAAAACGTAAAATCGATGCCAGCAATCAGGATAGAACGGATCTCGTGGAATTTATTGATAGCTATTTTCTTAATAAATACCAATCGGTGGAAATTAAAGTTGATGCTACCATAAACACCGAAAGTCCCGCTTGGGCCATAGACCGACTCTCCATTTTAGCCTTGAAACTATATCACATGAACGAGGAGGCGACCCGGATTGATGCTTCCGCGGCACATTTGGAAAAATGCACCGCAAAACTTCAGGTATTGTTGGAGCAAAAGAAAGACCTGTCCACCGCTATAGACCAGCTGTTGGCAGATATAGAAGCGGGGAACAAGTACATGAAAGTCTACAAGCAAATGAAGATGTATAATGACGATGAGCTAAATCCCGTATTAAGAAAAACACCAAAAGGGTAATTAGCAGGGTATGTATGGAAATTTATGTCCGGTTCTGAAATTATTCTGTGCGTATTAAGCTTTAAATAGCATGTGCCAGTGTTGAAGTTTTTACGGTATATAGCTTTCCTTCATAAGAATTAAAACCAATTTTGTCCATGATGCAGAATCCTTTATACTTTAGTATCCACCAATGAGCTAATTTATGACTGAGGGTATTTTAGATAAAGATAGTGTTCCCCCTTTGGGGGCTAGGGGGCTTCTGGTCATTCGCCTATCCGCCATGGGCGACGTTGCCATGACGGTTCCTGTTTTAATTGCCCTTACCCAAACCTATCCCCATCTTAAAATAACCGCACTTACTAAAGCCTTCTTTGAACCCATCCTCTCTCAAATACCCAACGTTACTGTTTATAAGGCCGAGGTCGAAGCAAGGCATAAAGGCATTTTAGGTCTTTGGAAGCTGTACGAGGAGTTAAAGGCCAAGGAAATTGATGCGGTTGCCGACCTCCACAATGTACTCAGAAGTACAATTTTAAAACAGTTTTTTAGATTTCAAGGTGTTCCGTTCCTACAAATGGATAAAGACCGAAAAGGGAAAAAGGTACTAACAGCGGCCAAAAATAAAAAATTTAAGCCCTTAAAACCGATGCACTTGAGATATGCGGATGTATTTGGAGCGTTAGGTTTTCCGGTAGTTTTAGATAATGCACATGTACTCCCCAAACGTAAACTTGCCCTTGCCCTAAAAAAAAAACTTGGCCTACATGACACCCAATATATCGGGATAGCGCCCTTTGCAGCTTTTGATGGAAAGATGTACCCAATAAACCTTATGAAAAAAGTGGTAACGCAGCTTAATGCCTTGGGAACCCATCAGCTCCTCCTCTTTGGTGGTGGGGCAGCCGAGCGACAACAATTAGAAAGCTGGGAACAGGAATTAGCCTATTGTGTAAGTGTTGTGGGCAAAATGAATTTTGCCGACGAGCTCGGTCTTATTTCCAACCTGTCCCTTATGCTTGCCATGGATAGCGGAAACGCACATTTGGCAGCCATGTACGGCGTCCAGACCATTACCTTATGGGGCGTAACACATCCATACGCCGGTTTCTCTCCTTTTGGTCAACCGGAATCAAATGCCTTATTGGCCGATAGGGACAAATATCCTTTGATTCCCACTTCCGTTTATGGTAATAAATTTCCCGAAGGTTATGACCACGCCATGGAAACCATAGCTCCGGAACAAGTAATCCGAAAAATAAAGGAGGTATTGCTTTCCGAAAAACCTATGCCGTAACGGTTTTCGATTCAATGGATTTAAAATACTGTTTCAACTGACCCATAAAACGATATTTGCGAACACTAGGCGTAGTTCCTGCCATTAAGGTGCGTACCCCAAAATAGGAACTCATTAAATAGGTAGCTACGGCTTCACAGTCCACATGGCGATCCAAATAGCCATTAAACTTTCCTTTTTGCAAGGTGGTCACCAAGTTAACCTCCCAAACCAAAAGGATATCGTTCAAATGTCTCATGATTATCTCGTTCCTACCATTAAACTCCGACAAAAAGTTACTGAGCACGCAGCCAAAATCCATCTTATCGTGTACCGCCGCCTCCAAGGCATCTTCAAAACAATTGCTGATCCGTAGCACAGGATTATCGTGTCCTTCAATTGGGTCTATGAGCGTAGCATAAAGCTTGTGCGTTAGGTTGGTCTGTATGATCTGAACAAAGAAGTCCTCCTTAGAATCGAAGTGATAATAGAAAGCGCCTTTGCTCATGGAAAGCTCATTTAAAATATCATCTACACTGGTGTTGTAGTATCCTTTGGTGTAGAATAATTGCAATCCGGTGTTCTGCATACGTTGCATGGTGGCCATGCGTTTTAGGTTTTTGTCCATAATTTCAAAATTTGGGTTATTAGACCGTTGGGTCTGTACAAAGAACCTTCAGATTGTATTTATGTTCGGGATATTTGGATGTACGGCTGCAAATAATCGGTCAAAGTGTAGAATATCGGTGTACTACGTATAATTCAGAAACAGTTACCGACTAGGCGGTCGGTTTAAGTGATTGGTTCTTTGGTTGAAATGGATTTAAAATCTACTGATTGCTATACCTAATGGCGATTTCTGATGTTTTTAGAGTTGGGAATGTAGAAAATTCGCAGTATCAATTAAACCTCTATTTCGTAGGATGTCCAATAATTCAAACTCATCCAAGTCCGGGTTTCTGCGATGTAAGACCATCTCTTTAAAAGCTTTAGTTGCTTCTTCGGGGTTTAGGTCTATAATGTCTGTAAGAAAATCGTCTGCTGTTTTAGCACTCAGACCAAAAGAGGCTAAATATTCTTGCGGAAAATCTTTTATGTTATTGGTAACGATAACGTTGGCATTGGTTTTTATAGCTGCCGCCAGTACATGGCAATCTTTTGGGTCTGGCAATGTCAATCCTGATATTAAGCCATTATAATTATTGACTAAAGCATCCGGGAAGGCTAAATTAGCTCGTTCAACTCGCTTTTCTGCTTCTTTATCGCTTACGCCTTTACGCTTCATAACATCGCGCCATTCATCAAAAATATGGGCGCTCCATTTAGGTGTATACAAATCATAATGGGCAAACTAAAAAAGCAAATCCCTTATTTCAATAGGATAGATGACGTTGGTGTCCAACACACAAATAAAGCGTACACTATGAATCATACAAGTTTAACGCTTCGTCAGATTTCATAATATCGATGATGCGCTGTTTCTGTTCAGCTTTCATCTTTCGCTTGTAGGCCATCACATCTTCAAATTGTACTCTGCGGTGTTTTCCGACCTTCGTAAATTCTATTTCGCCATCTTCCAGAAGTTTCACAAAATGAGGTCTAGAGCAGCCTAACAGCTCGGCAGCTTTTTGGGTGGTTACCTCTGTGGCAAAAGGAACAAGCGAAAATGGCTTTCCTTGGCTCATGGCCTCAAGAATATCTCCTAAAAGCTTTAAGGCACTTGAAGGAATTTTTATACGTTCCTGAGTTTCTTCTATTTCAATTTCTGGGTTTTTAGATTTTAATTCTTTTAATACAGCAGCAAGCGAATCATAAGATGCGATAGCTACTTTTTGCTCATCTTTAGAGGGTTTGTTGATGTTATTGAAGGTTTCCATGAGTAGTATTAAGGTTTTATTGTACAATAATAAACGAAATAAACGAAATAAACGAAATAAACGAAATAAACGAAATATAAGTATATTTATATTCTTAAATTTTATCCCTACCGTATTAAATATAATTGCGTATTTGATAAACAAGTTTTCATTAAATTTAAAGTATGCATCAAATACAAGATTATTTAAAAGAAGTAGAAAAGCTATGCGAGCAAAATGGTGTGGCCAAGATGTATCTTTTTGGTTCTGCCCCAGGCGACAAATTTAACGTAGAAAGTGATTTTGATTTTCTTGTTACTTTTAAACCGATACCTATTTCCTCCTATTTTGATAACTACCTTAGCTTTAAGGATAATTTAAAATCTCTTTTAGGTAGAGATGTAGATTTGCTAGAAGAACAAACTTTAAAGAACCCCGTACTTATAAAGTCCATAAACGCGTCTAAAGAACTTATTTATGGATGATCGGGTTTTAAAATGGCTTTATGACATTAAAATCTCTCTGGAAGAAATAGAAGGTTATTTTGAAACAGAGAAAAAAGATTTTTACCAATACCAACAGAATATAATGCTGAAAAGAGCAGTAGAACGGAATCTTGAAATTATCGGAGAGGCTATGAATCGCAGACTAACGCGTGACTCTAGTTTTGAATAAAAGATAACAAGTGCAAAAGCAATTGTTGGTTTAAGAAATCAGGTTATACATGCTTATGATTCTATCTCCGATGAAAACATCTGGTCTGTTCTTACCACCCATATTCCTGTTCTAAAAAAGGAAATTGCTAGTTTGATTGGCACAGCTTAACTTTTCTTAATCTAAACAGGATTAAAATATCAAAAACTCCCCTCCCAAGTAAAAGTCTGCCATTTAGGGGCTAGTTGGTAATGAATAGGCACCCTCTAGTTACAAATTAGCTCACGTAATACTTGCTTTATAAACTGTACGGTAAATCAGTACGTGGTCAAACCCTCCGACCGCAAGGGGTCACCTCCCTTCGTCTGAAGTGAGGAGCACTTAAAGAATCATTTTAAATCTATTTAAACGATTATTTTTAAACGCTTTAAACAACAAAAACAGAAGTGCGAATTTAGAATTACGAACTTATAATTCTAAATTCGCACTTCATACCTTGTACGTAAGTTCCCCCTTCGGGGCCGGGGAATTATGGTGCCACAGCCCCCTGACAACTACTCCCTGCCCCGGCAGTACACCCATAACAATGCTGAGAGATGATAATGTTCCGGTCGTTCAATACATCTTCGTTATAGTCCTTTATATGTTTGATTTTACTCGCCACTTTTAAGTCCAGCATCTGGTTAAAATCACAATCATAGAGCCAACCGTCCCAGCTTATGGAAATAGTATTAGTACACATCACATTTGCCACGGCAGCAGGGTTATACGCTTCCACTAAGGCATACATATAATCCTCGTAATTCTCTGAGGCGATCAAATAGTCCAAGAAACGTGCAATGGGTAAATTGGTAATGGCAAAAAGGTTATGGAACCGAATACCATAATCGGCATCCAAGGCCTTTTTAAAATCCTTTTCCAAGGCCGCTTGGTCTCCTGGCAAATAAGCCCCGGATGGATTATAGACCAAATCTAGCCGTAAATCACTTCCCGGCATGCCGTAACCGCGCTCGTTCAGTTCTTGTAAGGCGGTAATCGACTTGTCAAAAACGCCATCCCCACGTTGCTTGTCCGTTTTGCCGCGAGTGTAGTGCGGCATGGATGAAATGACATGGACGTTATGCTTTTTAAAGAAATCCGGTAAGTCGTAATATTTCTTGTTTGCACGGATAATGGTCAAGTTGGAACGCACAATAAAATCCTTAATGCCCGCCTTGGCAGCCTCTTCCACAAACCAGCGGAAATCCGGATTCATTTCGGGAGCGCCACCTGTTAAATCCAAGGTATGTGCTTCGGTATTTTTAATGACCTCCAAACATTGGATCATGGTCTCCCGCGTCATAATCTCCTTTCGGTCCGGCCCTGCATCTACGTGGCAATGCTCACACACTTGGTTGCACATATAGCCTACGTTTATTTGCAATATCTCCAGTTTCTTGGGCCTGAGCGGAAAATGTCCTATTTCCGAAATCTTATCCTTGAAATAAGGAAGTTCCCCATCGGCAAAAATTCCTCCATTGAGAATATCCAGTTGTTTATTGCTCTGCGCCAACTCGTTTCCTTTTGCTTTTAATGATTTTGTAGCCATTCTATCAGTTTTCACTCGGCAGTAGCAGTTAGCAGTCTGTGCAAAATAATATTCTGCCTACTGCAACTGTGTACTGCACACTTATTTTAATATTTTTCTTTTTAGTTCAAGTCTATTCCCCCTTCGTGGACTAGGGGGCTTTACATACTCAACTTATCATATTTATTCATCATCTGCACGCCGTGTACCAAGATCGCTCCGCTTTCAATGGCAGCGCCAACATGTACGGCTTCCATCATCTCCTCTTTGGTAATGCCCTTTTGCAAACCATCCTTGGTGTATGCATCAATGCAATACGGACATTTAACCACATGGGAAACCGCCAAGGCAATAAGGGACTTCTCCCTAGCACTTAGTGCGCCTTCTTCGAAAACCTTACCATAATAGTCGAAGAATTTGGTGCCGAGCTCTTCGCTCCATTCCGTGATTTTTCCGAATTTTCTTAAGTCTTTTGGGTCGTAATAGGAATCTGCCATCTTTTTCTGTGTTTTTGTTGCTTTGTTTTGTATTGAATTATTGTCTAAAGTGATTGGAATGCCCTGCCCCATCTTTTCCACTTCGGGAAGGATTTCCATATTGTCCCAAAGGCCAGATGATAAGGTATCCGCGTAGGCTTCGGGCAAGTGGTTTTTATACATTAATTGTTGTGCCGTGGTACGGTCATATTCAAAAGACCGATGGGTATATTTTAATTCATCATTATTGATTTCCAACAATACATACCATACTCGCGGCGTACCATCATTGGCGGGCATTCCTATGACTCCAGGGTTCAACCATACCTTGTCATTTATGGATTGGTGAAAAGGGAGTCCGCAATGCCCTGCAATAATTACATCACTATTTGTTTCCTCAAAACACTTTTGTTTACTGTTTTCTCCGTCTGATGCAAAAATAAACTCCGACGTATTTCCATAGTTCCCATGAACCACAGTTACTTTTTTTCCACCGTACTCAAAACTGACGTATTCCGGAATTTCGGAAATCCACGCCAAGGATGCTTCCGATAAATGCTCTTTGGTAAACGGAAACCATGTCTTGGAAAAATCATCACAACGGCTACCTTCCCTAAAATCGCAACCACAGTCTTCGCTGTCATTGGCCAATTGAAGTTCTACATTGCCGGCAATGGATAAGGCGCCCCATTCGCGGAAACGTTGGACGGTTTCTTCGGGCTGTGCGCAATATCCGGGAATATCGCCCGTGCAAATACAGTTCTCTGGCGCAATACCTTCGGCCTTGGCAACGGAAATTAGTTTTTCCAAGGCTTGTAAATTGCTGTACACGCCGCCAAACAGCAGGAGCTTTCCGCTCTTGGAACCAATATATGTTATTTTGTTATCCATTTGGGTATAAAATAGAGTGTGATACAACTTAGGATTCCCCAGACGTTTATCCAAAGCAAATCGGCATATTTTCCGACTGTAAATATCAATGATTTTGGGAACCATTCGAAAATCAATAAAAATCCGAATAAAATCCCACAAAAAACGCTGAGATGAAAACTGATTTTAGGGGCATCTTGCTTCCAGAACATAAAAATGGGCGTCAAACCAATAACCATAGTTCCGCTTATAGTTGTGGCCGATAGTATTTCCGCATCCAAAAATACGGGAATCGTTCCTAAAACTGCAATTACGGCCATGCACCACCGTCCAATTTTTAAAGAATTGCCTAGTTTCAAATCGATAGCGATCAGTTTGGCGAAGGACGAAAAAGTGGAATCCAAGGTGGAGGCCGCCGAGGTAATCATAATAAAATTAATGACCAATAAAATAACAACACCAAAAGCTTTCCCCACTTCTACCGCCGCCTGCCCCTGCATACCCTGCGATTGTGCATAAACCCCGACTATACTGAAAAGTATAATACACAATGCCCCAAGAACACTGGCCCCAAGAAAGCTTTTTAAGGTCACTTCAGGACTGCTTAAAAATCCCCGATCCGTAAGTACAGGGTCATGAAACGGATAACTAAAGGATTGCAGCAAAGCCGCAAAAAACAAGTTTAGCCCCATATCAAAAGACCAAACTCCGGATGAAATGGTTTCTTCCACCGTAAAGTCGGTCGAAGGTGCATATATGACCCCTAAAATGATAATCAATAAAACGGAGAACAATCCCATTTGTAGCACATCCGTAAAAATACTGCTGCTCATGCCGCCTTTCAGCACGTAGGCCAAAGTCAATGCCGTAAACACTAAAATGGACCAATAATAAGAAGCCGAACCGAAGTCCCCAAAATAAGAACCGATGACCATGGTATTGCTCCAAACCTCGTTGAACAAGCGAATGGCAATAAGGATAGAAAAAACCGCCACCGCGCCCTTTCCGAACTTGGCGCTCAGAAAATGATGGATACTGGTATAGTTGCCATGCAAACGCATCTTATAAATGACCAAACCCGCCACCACAAAAGAAAGGTAATACCCAGCATAGGCCACCCCGCCCACAATACCAAAGTCCAGCCCCAGATTCGCAGCATTGGTTATACTCTTGGCAAAAATCCAAGAAATAATTAAGCTGCCCATTAGCATAAAGGTTTTAGGCGTCTTCTTCTTTTGTACCGCCATAAAAAACTGACTGGTATTTTTAGCCCATGGAGAGACTGCTAGCAGTATCAAGCTCGATACCGCTATTAAACTCCATTGCCATATTTTAAGTTCAGTCATTTCAATAAGTTTTCAGTTGACAGTATGCAGTTGCAGTGCTGCATACTGCTACTGTTTACTGCGCACTAATCATTTGTCCCACCAAACCGGCACATTAATACTATTCCCATCGGTATTTTCGGCTGCTTCCCCATAGTTTGTAGCATTCAAAGCCTCCTCTTCTGCCGGATAGGGCATGCGTACCGGAATTAAATCGTCATTCAAACTAGCGGAAATGGTTCGCAATTTCGGAAAACCGGTACGTCGGTATTCTATCCATCCCTCGTATCCATTGATGATATTGGAAATCCATTTTTGAGTGATGATGTTTTCTAAAGGGTCTCCATTGGGATAGGCGGCGGTTGTTGTCAGGTAATCGGATGGAAGCTCGGTTTGCCAGTAGGCAAAAGCCTGTTCCACACCAGTATTATATAGCGTTTGCGCATCCGCAGCTATTAGCCCTTTTTGTGCCGCCTCGGCCAAAAGGAAATGGGTTTCCATACTGGTCATGAAATTAGCATCTAACACGCCGGTATTTTCCCGAAAAATAGTACCCGATAAGGAGTATTCGCCCAAAATAGCGGCATTTTGAGTCGCATCGATACCATTCAACAATCCATTGAACGCCCCAGTATCGCTATTCCCAAATGGCCTAAATAAGGTGGCTATTCGTGGGTCGTTTAAATCCGTTAGAATATCCTCCATCGTTTCCGAGAGCACAAAATTGTTGAAATCGCCAATGCGAAGTCGCGCCAAACGGAAATTATTAGGTTCTCCATCGGTAAAATCGAAGGTGGCATTTTCACTATTTTCATCTATAAAGTTTCCCGAGGCGAATATGGTCTGCAATTGCGAAGACACATCCATGGTAGCCGAAATACGCATCAGATACTTAATGCGCAGGGAGTTGGCAAAACGTATCCATCCGTCCAAATCCCCATCAAAAAGAATATCGCCCTCTAAAGCAATAGTTCCGCTATAACTTTCAAGGGCTGCGATGCCTTTCTCCAGATTGTCCAGAATACCGCCATCCATAATATAAATCGATTCTTGGGAGTCATATACTGGCGTAACCGTTCCACTATTGCCTTTAAAAGCCTCGGAATAGGGTACATCCCCGAATAAATCCGTTAACGCCGCTGCCATATACCCTTTCATGATCAATGCGGGACCTTCATACACCGTGAATGCGGAATTTTCTCGGGAAAGTTCCAACATAATCTCGTCGTCCCTCAGGTTCTTATAGAAAATCGGCCAAGGATTACCGCCCAGCTGTGGGGATTTTAAATTATGACGATCAAAAAGGTTAAAATCCAGCGCTGTGGTATATTGCCCTAACAAGTTGCCGGCGGTAAAGCCCTCATAACTCATTTGCTCCCCATAATCATAGATGATTTGGCGCAACAACAAACTGGGCTGTATGGCAACAGGCGCGTTGGGGTTGGTGTTGATTTCTTGGAAATCTTGGGTACAGGAAGTTGCAAAAACAAATACAAAAGTCAAATACAAAAACAAAAATCCACTCCCAAACTGACCTCTCCCCAGCCCTCTCCCAAGGAGAGGGAGTTCCCTTTTAGTTGTGATTAGAAATTTAGCTAAGCTTGCCCTTTTAGTCATTATCAAAAAATCTATTTTTTGAAATAGGGTTGAATCAAAACTAGTGTCCAGTCCCCCTCCTTGGGAGGGGTTAGGGGAGGTCTGTGTGTGGGGAGGTTGGAAGGCATTGGTTGGTGTTTCTGAGCTTGGGTTTGGATTTCTGTCAAAGGCTCGGGCTAACACCTCCCTCAGTCCCTCCTTCTTAGGAGGGAATTTAAAAAATCCTCTCCCAGACTGACCTCTCCCCAGCCCTCTCCCAAGGAGAGGGAGTCCTATTTTAGATAGGATTGGAAATTGAGGTAAAATCGCCTTCCCTCTTGTTAAGCGGAAATTATGATATGTGGACAAATCTGAAACAAAACTCGTGACAAGTCCCCCTCCTTGGGAGGGGCTAGGGGAGGTCTTTTTATGGAAGGTCTTTAATCTAAATAGCTCTTTCATCATTTTCATCTTAAAAATTAAACCCCGCTTTAAAACCAAAACTCCTTGTGGTTGCGTATGACATATCCTCTACACCACTAATAAACCCTTGGCCTTGCACGGCTAGTTGTTCGGGGTCAAAATGGGGGTTTTCTGTTATGGCGAATAGGTTTCTTCCGATTAGGGAGAGACTTAAACTGGTATTTTGGTTGAATACATTGAGATTATCAAAAGTATAACCGATGGAGAACTGCCGTAGTTTAAGGAACGAGGCGTCATAAATGTTGTTCTCTTCATGGTTACGGTCATAAAATTGACGGTAATAGCTCTCTGCGGTTACGGCTACCGTATTTGGGGCAAACACCGGATTTTCGGCAGTACCTGTATTTACGACGCCTTGCGGAACAATGCCGCCTTCTGGTCTAAAGGCGGTTTCGGCCAATTGTCCGCCCACATTTCCTAATGCTCTGGTTCTCGACACTATGATTCCTCCCTGCCGCCAATCCAACAAGAAGCCGAGATTCCAGTTTTTATATTCAAATTGATTGTTGAAACCCAACATAAAATCAGGATTGTAATTGCCTAGTTTTTGGAGGCTGTTGTCCGGAATGTAGCGGCCTTCATCGGTTAGGATAAAATCGCCGTTTTCGTTTTTTAAGTAGCCTGTTCCGTATAAATCGCCTACACGGCCGCCTTCTTCCACCTGTAAAAATACCGTTTGGTTTTGGCTGTCATAGACTCTAGAAAAGGCTAAAGTTAAGCGGCCATCGTCTTGGGGCAGATCTTCTACTGTTGCACGGTTAGTGCTGAAATTAAGGGTGCTGTTCCATTTAAAAGTGTCGGAAATAATAGGCGAAATACTGGCGATAATTTCCACTCCGGTTGCGCGTACTTTTCCGCCATTGACTACCTGCTGGGTAAAGCCAGAAGAAATACCGATGGGCAGGGAAATGATTTGGTCTTGGGTAAGGGCGTTGTAGTAGGAAACATCCAAACGTAGTTGATCTCCGAAGAACCGTAGGTCCGCCCCGACCTCAAACGCGGAAGTCCGCTCCGGTTGCAGATTGGGATTAGCAATAATGTCCTGATTACTGAAGGTAGGCTGACCATTAAAAGGAGTTTGCGCTACAAATGCCCCTGTTGTTTGATACGGATTGGTATCATTTCCCACCTGTGCCCAACTGGCCCTTAGTTTGGCAAAAGAAATTGCCTGAGGCAGTTCCACTACTTCCGACAGAATAAAACTACTCGAAGCAGATGGGTAAAAGAATGAGGTATTATCTACGGAAAATGGCGTTGCCAAGGCGCTAGACCAATCGTTCCGACCTGTAATATCCAAAAATAAAAAATCCTTGTAACCAAACTTTGCCAGCCCGTAAAAACTATTAATACGCTTGTTGGATTCAAATTCGAAAACTTCAATGGGAGAAGCGGCGTTACTCAATCTAAAAATTCCTGGCTGCGCCAAGCGCGTGGTCTGTGCTTGTGATGTAAATGCTTTTTGATCTAGCCGATTCCCACCTAAAGAAATATCCACCTTAAAATCATTAAACTGATTGCTATAATTTATAAGGAAATCGGTATTAATTTCCCTGAAAGATACATTGTGCTCTGCATATCCCCCATTCTGAAAGCGGTTGGAGCTAAAGGCACGGCGCAGTTGGCGCAGCTCACTGGAATAATCCATGCCGGTGCGTATGGTTGCCGTGAGCTTATTGGTGATGTCGTACGATGCCGAGAGGTTTCCAAAAACACGGTCTCTGTTAAAAGAGTTTCGGTTTTCGTTCAATATAAAAAAGGGATTGTCAAAAAAGGTATAGTTATAGGAGTACTGTTGTACACCTTCCAGACCGGGCTGCCAATAATCGCGCAGACTATCAATATTTAAGGAGCGCGGTCCCCAAGCTACCAAGGAATAGTTGACGTTCTCCGAACCGTATCCGTTAGAAGGGCGGTTATCGCTTTGCGAATTGACATAACTAATGGAGGAATTGATGCGTAAGTTATCCGTCGGGGTAAAATTTAGACGGGTACTAACGGTCTGTCGGTCTAAATTAACACCGGGGATGATAGATTCGCTCCGCAGATCGGTAAACGATAGTCGGTAATTGCCTTTATCAAACCCGTTGGAAATAGCAATATTATTAATGAAGGTGGTTCCAGTCTGGTAAAAATCCTTCAAATTGTTGGGGTTGGAGCGGAAGTCGGTAGGTGTTATGGGCAAACCGTTGTACAATGCCGTATCGCCACCACGAACAATGCTACCATCGGGCAGGGTAACGGGGCTATCGAACTGGGGAATTAGATTTCCAGCATTTAAACGTGGCCCCCAACTATACGTAATATTGTCGCTAGTACCAGCACCTAGTCCGTCTACAAATTCAAAGACTCCTGCTTGTCCTTGTCCGAATTCGTTTTGAAAATCGGGTAACTGAAAGGCAGAATCCACAAAGAAACTGGTATTGTAGCTTATACCTAAACCCTGCTGGGGTTTACCGCTTTTGGTCTCGATAATAATGACTCCGTTAGCTGCCCGCGTACCGTACAAAGCCGCTGCACTTGGCCCTTTTAGGACGGATACGGCGGCAATATCGTCCGGATTTACCTCCATGGCACCGTTTCCAAAATCGATTTCCTGAAAACCTGCCGCAGCCTCATTGGTAAAGTTGAAAACCGAGTTGTTATTAATGGGCACACCGTCCACAATAAACAATGGGTTGTTGTTGGAGAAGGAAGCCTCCCCACGAATCGTAATTTTTGAGGAAGAACCTACGCCCGTTGCGCCTTGATTGATGGTAACACCCGCCAGTTTCCCTGCCAGATTATCCAAAAAGTTGACGGATTTCACTTCCGCCACCCCTTGCGGGTCCAAACTTTGCACCACATAACCCAACTCTTTGGTTTCTCTTTTTAGGCCAAGGGCTGTGAGAACTACTTCGTTCAATTGTTCCGAAGACTCCGCTAGCGTGACATCTAGAACCGATTTTTCACCAATTCCTATGGTTTTGGATTCATAGCCGAGCACGGAAAACTGCAAAGTTCCCGAAGTATTGGGAACTTCCAAACGGTAAAATCCGGCTTCATTGGTTATGGTGCCTTTTTCCGTGCCGGCGACTTGCACATTTACATAAGGAATGGCCGTGCCGAACGCATCGGTTACGGTGCCGGAAATCACTTTTTGTGCAAAAGCACTAGTGGCCATGAAAAAGCTCATAGCCCATACGATATACTTCATGTATCAGTATTGGATGAATTAGACGAATGTCGGACAGGCCGACCAATTTTCAATAAAACTTAAACAAGAAGTAGTGCTGGGGAACCTTTATTGAAGGGTTGCTGAAGAATTAAGAAGGAATGAAGTTCCTTTAGCGCATCCGAAATCCGATGGCTTGTTTTGAAAAGAATAGTTAATACCAATAAAACCGATGCAGAAATGGATTTCCTAAAGCCAGAAAATCGTTTTGCATCTTCAAAATGATCTATATCGCCTAGGATTTGCAAACGGTGCAGCTCACAATCCGATTGCGCTAGCAAATCTGATATCCGGTTAAACAAATTCAAACGCTGCCAAGGCAGCCGTTTAAAGCCTTCAGCATCAAAATCCGACTTGTGAAGCCCCATGAGGTAAAAGCCACCGTCCAAGGACGGGCCTAAAACCGTTTTTCCTTGCGTTAAGGCGGCATGGGCATCGGTCAAATGAGATGTTTTCAGTTGCGGACTATCGTTGCCAATGGTAATGATATTTTCAAAACCTTGGTCAAAAATCGCCTGTATTGCATTTGTAAAACGTTCCCCAAAAGAAGTCCCTTTTTGTTCCTTTTCCGAACTATGAAAATAGGGGAGTCCCGAGTTTTTTACTTTGTTAAGGGTATCTTGGGTAAGGGCTTCAAATAAAACTTCGCCCTTTAGTATGGGTTTATGTGTCAATTCCTCGTGGGCGGAATTGGCAAAGACCAGAATGGCGGTTTTAAGGTAGGAAGTCAACAGGTTTCTTTTTCTTTTTACGTAAACTTACGGTAAAAAATATTCAAGGGTTTGGTCGTAGGTTTAAAAAATTCATTACAATGCGGTGAAACTAAATTTTCACGAAACCGACTAAGGAGTTTGTTTAACCTGCCACTTTTTTCGTGGGGTATAAGATTATAGCCGATAGGGTACGAGAAATTCCCGTTGAAATCCGGATTATGGCCTAGAATCCGTAATTTGAAAGGTGAAACCGACCAAGGAGTTTAAAGTGTTGCCCATAAATACAAGGTCGAACAAGTTTCTTTCGCCTTAAACGTTCTACTTTTGCAACTCAATCAAATCTATGGAATTGCAATCATTACAATCTAAATCAATTGGTCTAGTGTTATCCGGAGGCGGCGTGCGAGGCATGGCGCATATTGGCGTCATCAAGGCCATGGAAGAGTTTGGTCTGGAAGCTAAAATTGTGGCTGGCAGTAGCGTGGGTGCCTTGGTAGGTGCCCTTTATGCGAATAACAACTCTGTTTTGGATATGATGCGTTTTTTTAAGGAAACCCCTTTATTCAAATACAATTACTTTGCCGTAGCGAAGCCGGGCCTGATAAACACTGAACGTTACATAGATACCTTTAAAGCCTATTTTCCAGAGGATAGTTTTGAAAGCTTACAAAAGAAACTTTCGGTGGTGGCCACGAACCTAGAACTGGGGGAAGAAGAATTTATTTCAAGTGGGGAATTGATAAAACCCTTATTGGCATCGGCGGCCTTGCCACCTGTTTTCAGCCCCGTAAGTTATAATGGCATGTTATATGCCGATGGTGGTATCATGAACAACTTTCCGTCCGAACCTGTAATGGGGAAGGTCGATTTTGTGATTGGCAGCAATGTGTCCGTCGTATCGAAACTACAGAAAAAAGACCTGAACAATTCCCTACAATTAACAGGAAGGGTAACCGGCCTGATGATTTACGCCATCAACAGGGAAAAAATAGACAAATGCAATCTGGTCTTTGAACCCAAAGAGCTGGAGCACATAGGCATTTTGGATAGAAAAGGCTTGGAAAAAGCCTATGCACTGGGGTACGAGACGGCGGTTAGGGGGTTTGAAAAAAGCCCCCTCTAACTCCCCCAAGGGGAAGAACCTTTACTCGGACGTAAGTATATTATACTATGTCCGATAGGGATTAGAAGGTTGAACTGATTCTGGTAATTTAACGAAATCCTAAAAATTTCCAGGTTTTTAAATATGAAGTTTATTATGATTTTATCTAATCATAATAAACTACTAAGTAAGTTACTTCCGTTATAATAAAAGTTTCAACGACCGAGTAAGTGTTCCCCCTTTGGGGGTTAGGGGGCTATTCTCCCCCTTGGGGGGCTGGGGGCCTACACATCATCATAATCCACCGTCAAGGTAGGCGTAGTGGGGTGTGCTTGGCAGGTTAGAATGTAGCCATCGGCAATTTCGCCATCGGTTAGGATCTGGTTTTTGACCATTTCTGCCTTTCCCTCTTTTATCTTGGCAATACAGCTACTGCATACCCCGCCTTGACACGAGTAGGGCGCATCAATATTTTCCTTTAGAACAGCATCCAACACCAGCATCTTTTTGTCCATGATGATTTCAAACTCCTCATCGTCCACTATCACTTTTAGCGTTGTTTTCCCTTCTCCGGCAACAGGTAGTTCTTCCTTGATTTCCGATGTGGTAAACAGTTCAAAATGAATTTTGTCTTTTGGGACATCGTTCTCTACCAAAGTATCCGTAACCAAATGTATCATTTCTTCGGGGCCACAGAGGTAGTAGCCGTCAAATTTGACAGCTGCGTGCTTGTTCTTTAAAGCATAGTTTATCGTTGAGGTAGCTATACGGCCAAATAGTGCCTTTTCTTCTTTTGCCTGACTGTTCGTGAAATACACAAAAAACCGATTGGCATAATCCAGCTCCAATTTTACCAGATCCGTATAGAACATGGTTTCTTCGTATGATTTGTTCCCGTAGACCAAGACAAAGGTGTTCTTTGGATTACTGTCCAATACCGTTTTTGCAATGCTCATTATGGGGGTTATGCCACTTCCAGCGGCAAAGGCGGCAATGTTTTGCACTTCGGATGTTTTAAAGGTAAAACGGCCCTCGGGAGGCATTACCTCAAGCACATCTCCTACTTGAAGTTTTGTGCTGGCATAGTCTGAAAATCCGCCACGGTCCACTTTTTTAATACCGATGGTAATATCTTTTTTGGTAGGAGCAGAGCTAATGGAATAGGCACGTCGCAATTCGGTGCCCTTTATTTCTTTTTTAAGGGTAATATACTGTCCGGCAGAAAATGCAAAGGTCTGTGCAAGGGCTGCGGGAATATCAAAAGTAACCGCAACGGAACTTGGGGTCAATTTTTTAATGGAGCTTACCGTGAGGGCATGAAAATGAGCCATAATTTCTTTTTCTTTTAAATAGAGTGCAAAATTAAGCATTGAAAGAGCGATAAAAAATTGAGTCATTAAAAAAATTCACTTTCTTGTAACAAAACCTATATTTGAGTAACCAATCATCAGAACGTTAAAACCAACCGACTATGTTCAAAAGATTTGTAGGGCTTCAATGGAAGTCGTTTTTACGCTCCTCTAACTTTGGGAAGAGCCTTGGCCTAAAAATAGTAATGGGATTCTTTGGGTTTGTAATGCTGATCTATCTGGCTGCCGCCGGGACAGGGCTTTATTTTCTGTTAAAAAAGATTTTTCCCGACCAAAGCCCCATGTGGAGCATTAGTCAATATTTTATCTATTGGGTACTCATAGAACTGTTGTTGCGCTATTTTATGCAAAAACTGCCCGTAATGGATATAAAACCCTTCCTGACCACTCCGGTTAAGAAAAGCGCCATTGCCCATTATATTTTGGGTCGGTCTGGGGTATCTTTTTACAACTTGCTATCGCTCTTCTTCTTTGTACCGTTCGCCATTGTGCTATTGTTTCAAAGCTATCCGGTATTGAACGTTTTGTTATGGGTAGTTGCTATTTTTGCCATCGTACTTTGTATCAATTACATCAACCTGCTCATCAATAAGAACGACAAGGCCTTGGTAGCCATCGGTAGTGCTATTGTCATTGGATTCGCATTGGATTATTTTCAGGTTTTTGATGTAAAGACCTTTTTCGCTCCCATGTTCCATGCCTTGTACGCTTATCCTTTGGCGGCTTTGGTTCCTGTGGTACTGGCCGTAGGCGTCTATTACGTAAATTATAATTACCTGCGCACCAAAATTTATTTGGATGCCACGCTAAAAACCAAGACCAGTACAGCGAATACCAGCGATTTGGCATGGACGAAAAAATTCGGGGAAATGGGGCCGTTTTTACAACTGGACCTTAAGATGATATGGCGCAACAAACGTACCAAGAGCCAGGTTTTTATTTCGCTCCTGTTCGTTTTCTACGGATTGATTTTCTACACACAGGATATCTATGCGGATATGATGACCATGAAGGTATTTCTGGGCGTATTTATGACGGGTATTTTCCTGAGTAATTTCGGACAATTTATACCGGCTTGGGATAGTAGTTATTATGGAATGATGATGTCTCAAAACATTCCCTTGCGGAAATATCTGGAATCAAAAGCGACCTTAATATCCGTAAGTGTTGTGGCCATGTTTTTGTTGACCATCCCTTATGTCTACTTCGGTTGGGAAGCCTTGGCCATTAATTTTGCCTGTGCGTTGTACAATTTGGGCGTAAATATACCGGCCATTTTATTTTTTGGTTCCTTTAATAAAAAACGCATAGAGCTGGATCAGAGTCCGTTCGGGAACATGCAAGGCACTAGTGCTACCCAGTTTTTGGTTATGCTCCCCGTTTTGGTGGCGCCGATTGTGCTATTTGCTGTCTTTTACTATGCTATATCCTTTGAGGCGGCCATTATTGTATTATCTGTTCTGGGAATCGTAGGATTCGCCATGAAGAACTATTTATTGAATCTAATAACCGAACAATACCGAAGAAAGAAATACGGAATGATTGCAGGTTTTAAAGAGAAGGCGAGTTAGTTCTTTGAAATAGTTGGTAGAGGGTAGTTGTTAGAGAGTATTTTAGTGGGCAGTAGCAGTTGGCAGTAAACAGTAGAAAGTAATTAGTAATAAGTAATTAGTGAAAAAGTAAGCGGTAAACAGAAAAATTAAAATGTCTTAGCGAGACCCCATTCAATAATTTGAAAAGCGGATGTATTGACTTGATCATATTATGTAGGTTTAAAGTACCTACGGCTCCTCCCTTCAATTTCGAGGGGAGGTGGATTCCGACCTTTTTGGGAGGAAGACGGAGGGGTATTTTCGGGGTTTGAAAATTTTCGAGCATAGCGTAATTTCCAATAGCGAGCTGTAATAATAATAATAGTTAAGAATTTGATTTAAATTATTGATTATCAGATTTTTACAAAATAACGTCAATGGTAGAAGCGGGGCTTAAGAATAAAGTGATGAGCGAACATTGTTGCGACGCAGCAATCTGCTGAAATTAGAAGTGAGATTTGAGACGTTTGATAATAGACGTGAAACTAGTAGTAAGTAAGCGGTAATAAGTAAAAAAGTAAGTAGTAAACGCCGATGGTAGGAGCGGACCTAGGATTGACCTGATGAGCGATAGTGGTTACGCCGCGGCAAACTACTTAACCATAATAAAAATTATAGATACATCCTGGGCAAAACGAGCCTCGTAAGTAAGGAATCAGAAATTTGAACTTGAACTTGACGCTTGAACTTGAACTTGAACTTGAACTTGAACTTAAAATTTTATAAACAATGATAAAAACTGAAAATTTGACCAAAAAGTACGGCAAACAGACCGTGTTGAATATAGAAAACTTAGAAATTCCCAAAGGACAGAGTTTTGGGCTGGTGGGCAATAATGGCGCGGGAAAAACGACGTTTTTTAGTCTTTTGCTGGATTTGATTCAGCCAAGCTCCGGACATATTACTTCCAATGGCGTTCAGGTAAATACAAGTGAGGAGTGGAAACCTTTTACATCTTCCTTTATTGATGAGAGTTTTTTGATCGGCTATTTGACGCCGGAGGAATATTTTTATTTCATCGGGGATGTCAGGGAATCCAATAAAGCCGATGTTGATGCTTTGTTGGCCGAGTATCAGGACTTTTTCCATGGCGAAATCCTCGGGCAGAAGAAATACCTACGGGATCTCTCCAAAGGAAACCAGAAAAAGGCGGGTATTGTGGCTTCATTCATCGGAAACCCGGAGGTGATTATTTTGGACGAACCCTTTGCCAATCTAGATCCCACTACACAAATTCGTTTAAAAGGGATTATCAGGGAATTGGCCGCAAAGGACAATGTAACCGTTTTGGTTTCCAGTCATGATCTTATCCACGTTACCGAAGTCTGTGGGCGCATTGTGGTATTGAACAAGGGCGAAGTGGTAAAGGATATCCAAACATCTACCGAAACTTTAAAGGAGTTGGAGCTATTTTTTGCGGGTTAGAAACGCTTTTTGCAGCTATTCGGAATACATTGTAAATAGGGTTTACTGAAAAAGTAATTAACATATTGATTGTTAATACAATACGGTGATTATTTGCTGATTTTATTTGCTAAAAGTGCACTGGTTTTGTAACTTTAGTTCAGATAAGGT
>Ga0075108_10000033_pt1 | contig 74227 bp, 70 predicted proteins | sample AntAceMetag02UK1_FD_69797 | JGI IMG/M metagenome (GOLD analysis project Ga0075108, IMG submission 69797) | Saline lake microbial communities from Ace Lake, Antarctica - Antarctic Ace Lake Metagenome 02UK1 | ecosystem: Environmental > Aquatic > Non-marine Saline and Alkaline > Saline | place...
ATGCTATAGACCGTTTAAAGGAAAAAGGGGTACAGTTTTCATTGAGTACCGAAAAATTGGAAAACCAGACCGATATTCTAAAAGGCAAAACGCTTGTGGTCTCCGGTGTTTTCGAAACTGTAGATCGGGACGAACTAAAAAAACTGATAGAGGATAATGGCGGTAAAGTAGGGTCCTCTATTTCCTCCAAAACCACTTATCTTGTGGCAGGAGATAAAATGGGACCAAGCAAACGCACCAAAGCCGAAAATTTGGGCGTTCCGATCATTACGGAACAGGAGTTTTTGGGCATGGTTTAAGGTGGGTCTAGAAATATAAATAATACTAAATTTCCTTTCCTGTAGACGAGAAGTCTTTTGAATATACGAGTACAGGGATAACAGATTGAATTAAATATTACGTATGGATTATTTTGTCATTGCAGCGATATTGGTAACCATTGCCGCCATTTTCGGCTATATAAACGTGCGATTTCTCAAATTGCCGAATACAATAGGGCTTATGCTGATTACTATTGTTTTTACCTTGGCCATATTTGGGATAAGCTATGTGGATGACACCTTATTGAATGCCGAACGGTACATCATAACCCAAATCAACTTTAGGACCGTGCTTTTGGATATTATGTTGAGTTTCTTACTATTTGCAGGGGCTTTGCATACCAACTTTGAACAGTTGAAAGTACAACGTTGGCCTATTTTGGTCTTTTCCACCTTAGGAGTCATCGTCTCTACATTTTTGGTGGGCACTTTTGTCTACTACCTATTACAAGTGCTTCAAATGGATGTTAATTTTATCTATTGCTTGTTGTTCGGAGCCTTGATATCGCCCACGGACCCAATTGCCGTCTTAGGTATTTTAAAGCAGGCGGGCGCTCCAAAGAATCTGGAAACTAAGATTGTCGGGGAGTCTTTATTTAACGATGGCGTAGGCGTAGTTGTTTTTCTTACCATCTTCCAATTGGCTTCTTCGAATTCTGGGGAGATTGATGCGCTTGCTATTTTAGAACTTTTTGGCGTTGAAGTGATCGGCGGTATTTTGCTAGGACTATTCATCGGGTGGATTACCTATAGATTAATGCGCTCCATAGATGATTATGATATTGAGGTCATCATTACCTTGGCCGCGGTGATGATGGGCACAGTAGTAGCCCAAAAATTTCATTTGTCCGCTCCCTTGGCCATGGTTACCGCCGGTTTGGTGGTGGGTAACGATACTGTGCGCAACGCTACTATGTCCTCCGCTACAGAAACATATGTGGACAAATTTTGGGAGTTGATAGACATTTTACTAAATACCTTGCTATTTGTGTTGATTGGAATGGAAATGCTCGTAATCTCATTTAAAACTACTTACGTCATGGCCGGAATCATAGCCATACCTATTGTATTGTTGAGCAGGTACTTGTCCCTGTTACTTCCTATCAAGTTTTTTGAAAAGCGATTGGATTTTGTACCCAAGACCAATTTGGTCATGACTTGGGGCGGTTTACGTGGCGGTATCTCTATAGCCTTGGCCTTAGGTCTGACGCAAGAAATGCACCGAGACCTCTTTTTGGTCATTACCTATGTAGTAGTCGTATTCTCTATTATAGGACAAGGATTAACCGTTGGGAAATTGGTCAAAAAAGTTACTACAAATGCTACCTAAGAACTATAGTGAATTTCAACAAAAGTTAAGCGCCGACCAAGCGCCAAAAGAATGGCCGGATGCTTTAAAAGCCATGTGGTACGATGCCAAAGGCGATTGGGAAAGTTCCCATAACATTGCCCAAGATATGCACAACGGCCTAGGCAGTTGGATGCATGGGTATCTTCATCGTAAAGAAGGAGATCGTTTTAATGCTGGCTACTGGTATCGCGAAGCAGGACGGAATTATCCAGATATCAGTCTGAAAGCCGAACTGGAGGAACTTGTTATTTTTATTTTGAGAACCATAAAAGAATAGAACGTACGTTACAATTTTGAGTCTACTCCGAAAAAGGGCTGTAGTTGGTCATCGGTAATTTTTTATATTTTTAACATTTCGATTTAAAGCGGTTTGAAATAGCTCAATCAGAAATCCTCAACTTTTCAACTATTTTCCTTATTCAATCGAGTTTTAGCAGCTTTCTTAATTTTTGTTGAACAGTCAAACTGCCGTATTTTGGATGGCTAGCAGATAAGCCTCTTTTTTAAGAAAAACCAAAATAAAAAAAACCTTCGGTATATAATTGCTACGGAAGGCCTGTATTAAAAATCTTATAATTGTGCCGTTAAGGAGAGTACGAAGTTCCGGCCAGCTCCAGAAATTCCGGAACTGTACGGCCTATAGCGTTGGTCCGTTAAATTCTCTACCCCACCAGACATGCTTAGGGTTTCCGTAAGTCTATAAGAGGTTTTTAGGTTTAAGGTGTACCATGCAGGTGCAAAATTATTACCGTTGGCGTCCTTGGCATAGATTTCATCCTTTCCTCGCTCTTCCTGCGCCAAATCCTCAAAACTCCGTTCGCTTTGGTACATGGCATTCAACTCTAAAACCAAATCGTCATGACTATATCGCAATCGGCTTACCCCGAAAAATGGGGCAGCATGCCTTGATGCACTCGTAGTACCATCATCCAATTCTTCCTCGCCTATTTGATAATTCAAATCGGTCATGAACATCAACCCTTGCCGAAGCTTAACCTCTATGCCTGCCTGTACACCATAAACATTGGCCTTTGCGGCATTCTGTATCGCCTGTACCTGACTCATCTCACCATCGTATAGTATACTGTCCAAACCATTCAGTTGAAAATTTCTACGCACTAGGGCATTTGAAAGAATGGTATAGTACCCCGTTATATCAATTTTCACAACATCTGAAAGAACCTTGGCAACACTCAGGTCGAAGTTATAGGCATATTCCGCTTTCAAATTAGGATTAGGTACGGTAACCGCGCCAGGCTCGGAATCAAATACTTTACCAATGTCATCTACGTTGGGCGAACGGAAGGCCGTGCCAAAGTTGGCCTTTATCGACCAACGTTCCCCGGGTCTATAAACACCACCAAAACTACCGGTTAACGCGCCATCATTTATGTTGGCATCGGTAAAAGGAAAGGGGTAAAAATCTAGGTTATTATTAAAATCGGCATCCAGTTTGTACCTGTTATATCGCAACCCGCCCTGTAGGGTCATTCTATCCGACATTTTGTATTCATCGTTCAGATAAATGGCAATTGAACTCCATTTGGAATTAGGATATCTTGAAGGGCCAATTTCGGTAAGGCCAATTTCAATATCCGTTACGCTGCCTTGTGAATCTACATCGTTCAACACGTATTCAACACCATAATACAAGGTGTTTTTAGTGCTGGTAGATTTTACCAGATCCAAGTTCAGCGAATAGGCCTGCACGTTCTCTTGGGCTATATTACGTTCATTTCGGTTCAGGGAGCGATCTATGCGACTTTCTTCAAAGGATTGTTGTGCCAATCTAATGGTAAGCTGATCGTATAAAGCATTGTTGCCTTGATGATTGATGTTTACGTTGTTCATCATCCATTGCTGTGGGCCGTAGTTCCATTCACTATACCGTAATGTCCCGTTCCTAAACCGGTTGTGGCGATCATAGCGCCCATATTCAGATGTGGTGGAGTAATGGAAGCCATATTGTAGGTCCCAGTTTTCATTAGGACTGAACCTTACCTTTTGCATCAGGTTTATTTGTGAATAAGCGGATGGAATCTGTACTAAAGGGTCTTCTTGGGTAATTACCACATCTACACTATCTTGCCGTTGTGCATAAATGTTCTTAATGTAATCATCCGGACCATGGCTGCCTTGGCGCAAATGATCAAAATCCCATGAACTGAAGCTAGTGACCATAGCCCATTTCTTCCATCCAATGTTTACATCAAAGTGCCCCGTTTGTTCGCTGTTGGCAGATGAATAACGGGTAACGGCCTTTCCACTTACGATTGGACTTTCCGCCAATGAAAACTGTGGGGTAAGTGTTTGAAAGCTCATGACACCACCAATGGCATCGCTGCCATAAATAACAGAACCTGACCCAAAAAGAACTTCGGTACTCTCCGTTGCAAAAGGGTCTAAATTAATGACATTCTGTAGATTTCCACCCCTAAATATCGCCGTGTTCATGCGTACCCCGTCTACCGTATACAGTAGTCGGTTTGTGGCAAAACCCCTAATCAGGGGACTGCCGCCTCCCTGTTGACTTTTTTGAATGAACACCTTCCCGGAGATGCCCAAAAGATCGGCAGCCGTTTGCGGATTTTGCAGGGCCACATCGGCAGGCGTTATAGTAATTACCTTGGAAGGCACGTTTTGGGAAGTTTGGCTCCAACGAGTCCCGGATACCACAACGCCATCCAAATCGAATACGGACGGAATCATGGTCAATCTAAAAGCGGAAGAAGATAGACTACTGTAACTTTTGATCTCTGTTTTATAACCTAAAATTCTAAATACTATTTTTTCCGAGTTCTTAAAAGGAGACATATCTGCCTGTCCTTCGTTATTGGTCGTTGCATATACCATGGGGTTTTCGCTAATAAGGTTTACCATTTCAATAGGCTCCCCGGTAGCGTCATTTGTTATGGTCATTGTTTGAGATCTGGCATAGAATATCGCTCCAAAAAACAACCATAAAATCAATATTTTATTCATCTAAAATTGATTTTAAAAATAAATATACAGGTATCTTCCACTAATGGCTGGCATAGCGGACTAAAATTAATTTCTAAATGAAATCAACAGGTTTCCGGAGGGGGAGCAGTAGGTGGATGGTTTAAATTCCGATAGTGGCACCAAAAGAAAAAAGAGCTTTTCGTAGCTGGTTCCAAAAACAAACAGTAAGAAAAAGCCTTTTGATAAAAAAGGGATTTATAGAAACTGATAAGCCGTTTCTCACTATCCTTTTTAACTGGATGTTTCCCCAAGGCAAATGCCAATATCTCCTTTAATTCATTGTTGAGCTTGGTTTCCTTTTTGTCCCACCAACACCAATAATAAATACTGTCATTTTTTATTTCAGTCTTGATAATGTCGTACATCTGCTCCTTGTATTCGAATTCCTTAGAATGCTCCCAGCGAAGTTTAGTTTCCGATTCCTGTTTGGTGAATTTGAGCAGCACAAGTTCTTCCCTTTCTATTCCGGAAATAATCTGTGCTTTGACCGCTTTCTTAATTTGCATTTTCTGGTATTGCAAGAAAGCAAAGGTGCCCAGGGTAGGCGCCGTAAAGCAGAATAATAGAATGGCGACAATTTTAAACTTCAAAATACCAAGAATCGTTTTTTAAAGGTAACTAATCTGTTTGAGGATGCCTTGGTTTTTACTGTTAAACCTAATGCAGCCAGGTTGCACCCTATAAGGGGAAATCGGGCAGTTCGCTCCAACATACCTTAGATGGGTTTCTATAATTAATAGAAAGAGTTATATTGTTTTGAGGTATAGATTTTTAATAGTGCCGAATTCATCTATTTTCCTAGGACTCGCCCTTAATTACCCTGACTATACCGGAGGTTTTGTTGCTTGCATTCAACTTTATAAATGATTTGGTTTTGAGCATGTGTTGATGAATTTTTCGAGAAATTCAAAGGAGTAATGCACTTTTTTCTGCTTGGAGCGGCCAAGGATCGATTTTCGGTTTGCGACAAAGGGCATCATGTGTTAACCCATTTAAGAACTGACTTCGGGGAAATCAATTAGGGATTATAAACTGTCTCGACCAGAGGAATTTATAGCGCCTTCCTAAAACAAATACTATTGGCAATACCCTCATACGGAGGGTAATTGGGAATAATTCCATAATCGTTCTTTTTGTAAAGTGCGATGGCTTCCGGTTGGCGCAGTCCGGTTTCTAGGACACAATAGTGATATCCGAGTTCCTTGGCCCATTTTTCCAATGCTAAAAGTAGGAGGGAAGCAATGCCTTTTCCCCGAACCGTTGGCTTCACATACATGCGCTTTACTTCCATACTATCCGCATTAAATTGTTTTAGGGCACCACAACCTACGGGGATTTCATTTTCAAAGTAGACCACGCAATGTTTTAGGACGGCGATGCCGTTGAACTGTTTGTAGAATGCATTTTCATCCCCGTCGCGCTCCGCTAAATCAATATCCAAAAGTGTTACGAGAACTCTGAAATCTTGATTGTAGGTATCCGTTCTTAAAAGTTGATTCATCGTTTGGCCAATCCCTAAATTTTAACGGCACAGTTTTGGGCTGCGGATTTATAAACGGCCTCTACAACACGGATGTCACGGAGACCTTCTTCTCCGGGCACCAACATATCGTTGCCTAGTTTCAAGGCCAAGGCATCGTCATCCATTTGTTTGGCCTGTTGGTTTTCCAAAGGAAAATTTATTAGGGTACCGTCGGACATGCTGCCCTTGTTTCCAGAATAAGAGGAATGGGGTTCCATTGCCAGCCAACCCTTTTCATAGGTTACTTTTAAATGGTTCATGGATATCCCATAACTGGTTTGGCAGGAAGCTCTTGCCCCACTAGGGAATTCCAATTCAAACATGGCAGTTTCTTCTACTTCGTGATAAATTTCTGGTCTGGTAGTATAAGTTTGGGCTAAAACGGAGATCGGCTCCTCTCCGGTTGCCAAGCGCGCCCCTTGTATGGCATATACCCCCATATCTCCCATTACGCCGCCGCCCATGGCTTTTTTCTGTTTCCAGTGGTTGGAGCGGCCATCAAAGTAGCCTGCCGCGGAAGTAATCATTTTTACCTTCCCGAAAAGCTGTTCTTTCGCTACTTTCATATAGGCCTGTATATTGGGGTCGTGCTGGCAACGATAACCGATGGAAAGTTTTACCTTATTATCCTTGCATGCCTTTATCATGGCCTTACAATCGGAAACCGAGGGCGCCATTGGCTTTTCGCACCACACGTGTTTCCCAGCCTTTGCAGCCCTTATCGTATATTCTGCATGCATGGAAGGCGGTAGCACCACATACACCACATCAATATCCGGATTGTTGGCGATGCTATCGAAATTTTCGTAGTTATAAACGTTTTTATCGACAATGCCATATTTTTCTTGCCACACAGGAATCTTTTCTGGACTTCCCGTTACAATGCCTTTAATTTCGCAATGCTTGGTCAGTTGCAAGGCCGGTGCTAAAATATCCGTGCTATAATAGCCTAGACCTACCAAGGCAACACCTAATTTTTGTTTTGCTAAACTGGCCTTGGGCCAAATAATGTTGGGCATTAGTGCTGTAGCGGCAGTCACTGCGCCGGCCTTTTGTAAAAATTCTCGCCTAGATTTTTCCATGTGTTTAAGTATTTAGTCAGAAAAAATACGACAATCGGACGGATTTAGCAAGGTACTTAAATGGCAGGTATAGTAAAAAGTTGAAATTATAATTCGATTTAATTAGTTTTCTAAGAAGGGACACTTAAACTTGTATGCCAGAATGGATAGTTTGACTATGAGTATAGATGTGAACTAAGCCGATTTATACCTGTATTGAAACTCCATCGCTCGTTATACCTGAGGAATCAAAGTAAAAATCTATTCGTCCTAAGCGAACTCCAAAACAACCTACTTGGTTTACTAGAATTTCCCTACCTGAGGCATTGGTTACGATACTTGGTTTTTCCAGAAAGGTGTGGGTGTGTCCGCCAATAATCAAGTCGGTATATTTGGTTTTGGTACCCAAAACCATATCATCGGGGCGATTGTTGTTTTTGTATTCATATCCCAAATGCGATAAGCAGATGACCAGATCACATTTTTCATCTTCCTTTAAGCTGCGCTCCAGGTCCATCGCAATTTCATAAGGGTCCAAATATTTCGTTTCCTTGTAGAGTTCTTTGGTCACAAGGCCTTCTAATTTTATCCCTAAGCCGTACACTCCTATTTTTATGCCATCTCTAATATAGATTTGGTAGGGTTTTGTGAATCCGTCCAGAATGGTATTGCTAAAGTCGTAATTGGAGGAAATAAAATCGAATTTCCCATAAGGCATTTGTGCCAGGAGTCCGTCTACACCATTATCAAAATCGTGGTTTCCAATCGTTGCGGCATCGTAGTTGAGCATGGTCATCAATTTAAATTCCAGTTCGCCACCATAAAAATTGAAATAGGGAGTACCCTGAAAAATATCGCCCGCATCCAAAAGGAGCGTATTCGGATTTTCCGCCCTAATGCTATTGACGAGCCCCGCTCTTCTGGCCAGCCCACCTAGGCCCGGAAAAGTGGAATGTCCGGTTGGGAAAGCATCAATATGACTATGGACATCGTTTGTGTGTAAAATGGTGATATGCTTTTTTAGCTGCCCGGAACAGGAATTCAAGCTTAGTCCACCTGCACCGACAAAGGAAGCTGATGCCAAGGTATTTTGTATGAATGTTCTTCTTTTCATTTCTTAGTCCAATATATAATAGCGGTCATCAATTTTAGGGGAAAGCGTATCAACCTTAGAAAAAAAATCAATTATCGCATTTCTTATTTTGTAATCTAGCGAGGTAAAAGATAATCCGTTCTTAAAGAAAACCATATCGTCGCCCCCTTTAACCAAGTAGTCTGATGTAGCTACATAGTATCTCGAGTTCTTATCAAAGGGTTTGCCTTGTATGTTGATTTTGTTTAGGGTTTCATCGACATTTAAAATTACCTGTATCCCTGCAATTGGATGCGCCCGTTTGGAAGTTATCAAATAATCTACCAATGCCAAGACCGATTTGCCATCCAGTTCTACCACAGAAATACTATTTTCAAATGGCATTATTTCATACGCCGTGCGGGAAGAAACATTTCCTTTAGAAATACCGGCACGTATGCCCCCATGGTTCATCAAAACAAAATCGATATCCATTCCTGTTCGTGACTTAAATATGGGATTTGCCTCGGAGAGCATTATATCTGCCATTAGGTTGCCTGCTGTTGTATTGTTCTTGCCGTCTGTTTTGGAAATGGTATAAGGTGCATAGGCCAGGGCACTATCCAAAACAACATCTATACGATTGCGATAGGGAGTAATAAAATCTTCTATAGCTTTAATTTCGGTCGATGTGGAGTCTATAAGAAGTTGCCTGGCTGCTATAGCCTGTAGTGTAAGTGGTTGCTTTTTGCAGGAAAAAGCAAATACGATTGTTATAAATATAACAAAATGTTTGATATTTAAAATTTCAAAGTGTTTTAACTTCGCCATACAGTTGAATGGATATTATTTACATTTGTAGAAATGTAAAAATACATGTTTTTAAAAGGAATTAAGGACAAGTTTAAGCAGAAATCCGCGCACAAATTTATACGACGGACACTCGACAGTCCCCCGCCAGAAAGTACCAGGGAAAAGGGAATTCGTAAAATAGGATGTATCGTAGATTTGGATAAATTTGATAGGGCAGATGTCTTCTACGAATTTGTAGAGGAGTTTAAACTGCAGCCCAATGCCGTAAAAATAATTGGGTACAAAAGTTATTACGATAAAAATTCACCCTATTCGACCCCGGTTTTTTCGGATAAGGATCTAGGTTGGAACGGTGATATAGAAAACAGTTATGCGCTGGAATTTTTAAATACGGAATATGACGTGCTGGTAAATTACTTTGATGAAAATAACCTGTTGTTGAACCTTATGTCCTTAAAGACCTTGGCACGATTAAAAGTTGGTTTTAAAGAAGTAGGCCCAGAGTTTAACGATTTAATTTTGGACACACCAATTTCCGATTTTAAAACCTTTAAAGCAGAGTTGAAAAAATATTTGGGCGTTTTTAAAGAATTATGATATGGAACAATTAAGGGGTGCCGGAGTGGCTTTAATTACACCGTTCAAGGAAGACGGTGCGGTAGATGTTGAGGCCCTTGCAAAAATAGTTGCACACTGCCAAAAGGGAGGTATAGATTATTTAGTGGCCTTAGGAACGACCGCCGAATCTGTTACCTTGACCAAGGAAGAGAAGCAAACCGTGTTGGATACCATTGTCGTGGCAAATAACGGGGTGCTACCTTTGGTAGTCGGGGTTGGTGGTAATGACACCATGGCAGTAGTGCGCGAACTGCAAACCCTGGACCTTAGGGATTTTTGCGCCATTCTTTCCGTATCGCCTTATTATAACAGACCTACGCAAGAAGGAATTTATCAGCATTTCAAAGCTATTTCTGAGGCTTCTCCCTTGCCCATTATCATTTACAATGTCCCGGCAAGAACTGGGAGCAATTTGTTGGCGGGTACCACTGTGCGATTGGCCAAGGACTTTGGCAATATAGTGGCCGTGAAGGAAGCTTCGGGGAATATGGTTCAGGTGATGGAAATAGTACAGGAGAAACCAAGCGATTTTATGGTGCTCTCGGGCGATGATATTACCGCGTTGGCTACCATTTTGGCAGGTGGTGAAGGAGTAATCTCTGTTATAGGCCAAGGTCTGCCCCAAGAATTCTCTCAGATGGTGCGTTTGGGATTGGCAGGCAGCGTTAAAGAGGCCTACCAACAGCAATATCTCTTAACTAGCGGTATGCACCTAATTTTTGAGGAAGGAAATCCCGCTGGAATAAAAGCAATATTGGAACTATTGGGTCTTGGCAAGGCCGATGTGCGATTGCCCTTGATTGCTGCATCCGCCGGACTTAAAAAGAAGTTGCGAGTCTTCGTTAACTCAATTTCAAGGATTCCCGCCTAGGCACCCACCTTAAAACTTACCCAAACCCAACGTTTGAAAAACGGAATGACCCTATTTTCGCGGTTTAAAAATGTTTTTTAAATCCATTGATAATCACTAGTTTTGCAAAATGTTTTTTAAAATGAAGAACTTTTTTCTTTTTTTAGTCTTGGCTATTGCCCTTCAATCTTGTAGTGAGTTCCAAAAGGTGCTCAAAAATGAAGATGTGAAGGCGAAATATGATATGGCCGAAAAATTCTACGAGGAAGGTGATTTCAAGCGAGCCAATAGATTATTGGAACAAATTGCACCCAAATATGTAGGTAAGCCACAGGGAGAGCGCGTAATGTTCTTTTTGGCCAACAGTTATTTTGAGTTGGAGGATTACAACACCGCTGGTTACCAGTTTGAACGATTCATGAAATCATATCCCAAGAGCGATAAAAGCACAGAGGCTGCCTTTTTAGGAGCAAAAAGCTATTATGAGCTCTCTCCAAGATATTCTTTGGACCAAACGGACACCAATAAGGCCTTGTTGAAATTACAAAATTTTATCAACGCCTATTCCGAATCGAAATTTTTTGCCGAGGCCAATGCCATGGCCAAAGAGCTTACTACAAAAAAAGAGCGGAAGGCTTATGAGATTTTAAAGCAGTATAACAAATTGGGAGAGTTCAATTACGATATGCTTAAATCTGCCGTGGCGGCAAGTGAAAATTTTGCTTCGGATTTTCCTGGATCTACCTACCGTGAGGAGGCCTTGTTCGTTAAGGCCGATGCGCTTACCTATATGGCCATGAACAGCTTTGAAAGCTTACAAAAAGTACGTATGGAAAACGCTAAAGACGCTATTATGGCGTTTAAAAAGCAGTATCCCAATTCTAAATTCGAAAGGGAAATCACGAATTTAATAGAAAAATTAGATAGTCGATTAGTACAATTTACAGCAGAATCAAAATAAATAGTTTCAATTATGAACATGAACGATTTAAAGAACTCCAAAGCGGCCGTATCCACGGTAACAATAAATAAAAATGAGTTCGACAAGAAGACAGAGAATATCTACGAGGCCATTTCTATAGCGGCGAAACGCGCCGTACAGATAAATTCTGAAATCAAGAAAGAGTTGTTGGAGAAATTGGAGGAGTTCGCCACCTACAGCGATAGCTTGGAAGAGGTCTTTGAGAACAAGGAGCAGATAGAGGTTTCCAAGTTCTATGAAAAATTGCCTAAGCCACACGCTATGGCGGTGGAGGAGTGGTTGATGGATAAGATTTACTACAGAAATACTGAAAAAGACGCATAAGGAATATGTTAGGCGGTAAAAACATCCTTTTAGGCATTACCGGAGGAATCGCTGCCTATAAAACTACATTCCTTGTTCGTTTATTAATAAAAGCTGGCGCTAAGGTTAAGATCGTTCTTACCGATAGCGCCAGCTCTTTTGTTTCTCCGCTTACCCTTGCCACACTCTCAAAAAATCCCGTAGTATTTGATTTTATAAAGTCCGAAGCACATACTACAGATTGGAACAATCACGTTGAACTGGGACTTTGGGCAGACCTCATGATTATTGCCCCGGCTACGGCCAATACCCTTTCAAAAATGGTTTCGGGTAATTGCGATAATCTTTTACTGGCTACCTACCTGTCGGCAAAATGTCCGGTTTTCTTCGCACCTGCTATGGATCTGGATATGTACAAACATCCCAGCACGGTTTCTACCTTAACCTCATTACAGTCTTATGGCAATTTCATGATTCCCGCTACTTCTGGAGAGCTCGCAAGCGGACTACATGGCGAAGGGCGCATGGCAGAACCAGAGGACATCATCGCTTTTATAAAACAACAATTGAGCCTCGGCCTTCCCTTAAAAGGCAAAAAAGTGCTCATTACCGCCGGACCAACTTATGAGGCCATAGATCCTGTTAGGTTTATTGGCAACCATTCAACCGGACTCATGGGATTTGAGCTGGCCAAGTGTGCGGCTAGATTGGGAGCGGAGGTTTTCTTGGTATCCGGCCCTACGCGATATACCGTGGATCATGATGCCATTACGTTGACCAATGTGGTTTCGGCCGAAGAAATGTATGCCAAGGTCCACGAACAATATGCCGATTCCGACATCGTCATCTGTGCCGCGGCTGTGGCCGATTACCGACCAAAAGTTATTGCAACCCAAAAAATAAAAAAATCGGACAGTACATTGCAAATCGATTTAGTGAAGACAAAGGATATTTTGCTTTCTTTGGGTCAGGCAAAAAAACATCAATATTTAGTCGGCTTTGCATTGGAAACCGAGAATGAGGTAGAAAACGCGAAAGGGAAGTTAAAACGAAAGAACTTGGATGCTATTATACTCAACTCGCTCAATGACAAAGGAGCGGGATTTGGTGGTACTACCAATAAAATTAGCTTTTTAGATACCAATTTGGCAATACAGACGTTTGAATTAAAAACCAAGGCAGCTGTTGCCGAGGATATCCTTAATGAAATAATTAAAAGACGCCATGCGTAAGCTTTTATTTTTCTTTGGTCTTTGTCTGTTCTGTGGTGCTTTAAGCGCACAGGAACTCAATGCCACTATTACAGTAAACGCCGATCAGGTATCCCAGACCAACCAACAGATTTTTAAAACCTTGGAACGCTCCTTGAACGATTTCTTAAGCAAGACCAAGTGGAGCAACAGGGTGTACAAGGAGAACGAGCGTGTGAACGGACAAATGTTCATTACCATTACCGAATACGAATCTGATCGTTTTAAAGGAAATATCCAAATTCAATCCTCAAGACCCGTTTTTAATACCTCTTATGAGAGTCCCATCTTCAATTACAAGGACAATCAGTTTAATTTTCAATATATCGAATTCCAGCCCTTGGTCTTTAATGAGAACGTTTTTGAGTCAAATTTAGTAGCTGTAGTAGCCTATTACGCTTACATTATGTTAGGATTGGATGCCGATACGTTTGCCTTGGAAGGCGGTGACGATATGTACCGTAAAGCTCAGGCCATTGTAACACAGGCCCAAGGCACCAATTATTCTGGCTGGAACCAATCTACCGATCGTAGTCGCTTTGAGTTAGTCGATAACTTACTGTCTAACACCTACAAAGAATATCGGGTAGCCATGTACAATTACCATCGCAAGGGACTGGACATCTTGGGAGATAACAACAGCACTGGAAAACAAGTGATCGCAGGCACCATGAAGCTCTTTGAAACCATGATCAAAAGAAGACCGAATGCATTTTTGGTACAAACCTTTTTTGATGCTAAATCTGAAGAAATACAGAATATTTTTTCGGACGGACCTAAAATAGATATTGTGAAGCTAAAAGAGACGCTGAACAACATAGCTCCATTTTATTCCGGCACCTGGAACGATATCAGTTATTGATTTTTCAAAATTCGTTCACCTTTTTAGCCTACTTCTTTTAAGAGTCCCTCTTACACATTTCGCACATAATCACGCCTAATAATTACAGGGTTGTCCTGTTCCGTGGTTGGATGATACCGCAAGTGACCACATATTGCTTTTGTCCTTATGTAGCGGTAAAGAAATTTTTTATTTCAGAATATAGAGTACCTTTGTGTATCTAAATTTTTGAAGTTTGCTTTCCAACCTATCCATTGAGAATTATGCCCTTATAGACAACTTAGACGTTGGTCTAGATACCGGTTTTACTGTAATTACAGGAGAAACAGGTGCCGGTAAATCCATTTTATTAGGCGGACTTTCCTTGGTGCTGGGTAAACGGGCAGACCTTTTGTCTTTAAGGAACAAGGATCAGAAATGTATTGTAGAAGCTGATTTTTTGGTCAAGGATTACGGCCTAAAACCTTTCTTTGATGCAAACGACTTGGATTATGAGGAAACAGCGGTTATAAGAAGGGAAATTCTACCTAGTGGTAAGTCACGCGCGTTTATAAACGATACGCCTGTTACGCTAGATGTGCTTTCGCAGTTGGGAGATCAGTTAATAGATGTGCATTCCCAGCATCAAACCTTGCAGTTGACGGAGAACGACTTTCAGTTTAAACTCATAGATGCGCTCGCAAATAACAAAGAGGCACTTTTGGAGTACACCAAGACCCTGCAATCCTATTCCAAAACCCAAAAAGAACTGGATAAGCTTTTGGAGTTTCAGCATAGTGCAGCCAAGGAACAAGATTACCATACTTTTTTATTGACAGAATTGGAGGCCGCGCCCTTAAAAGAAGGGATTTTGGAAGAATTGGAAACCCAGTACGAACAGTTGAACAACGTAGAGCTTATTAAAGAGGAGCTATCCAAGGGAAATCAACTATTTAACGACGAACAGATAGGTATGCTCTCCTTAATGGCTGAAACCAGAACAGCTTTTTCTAAATTATCCAAATTCGGCAAGCAGTATGCGGACTTACATTTGAGGGTGCAATCGGTCTTTATAGAATTAGACGATATAAATACAGAACTACAGTCCTTTCAGGATGCCGTGGAATCCGATCCCGGTCTTTTGGAAGAAGTAAACACAAAATTACAGCTGCTCTATAATCTACAAAAGAAGCATGGGGCCGCAGATATTTCGGAACTTATAAGACTTAAGGACGAATTGGCCGATAAGGTATTTGAAACGGCTAACGTAGACCAAAAAATTTCCTTGAAGTCCAAGGAACTCGAAGCTTTGGAAGCTACCTTAAAAGAACAAGGAATGGTTTTAAGGGAAAAACGCAACAAGGTTATTCCGCAACTTAAAAAACAGCTCGAGGCAGATCTTTCTTTGTTGGGAATGCCTAGTGCTTCCTTTCAAATAACCTTGAATCCTGCCAACACCTTTAAGGCAAACGGCATAGATGAGTTATCCTTCCTATTTACGGCCAATAAAGGTAGCGATTTTGGGCTGCTTAAAAAGGTAGCGTCAGGGGGAGAATTATCTCGGATAATGTTAGTTATTAAAGCCATTTTGGCAAAATATGAAAAATTGCCTACCATCATGTTCGATGAAATAGATACCGGCGTTTCCGGGGAGATTTCTAACCGGATGGCCGATATTATGCGGGAAATGAGCATACAAATGCAGGTTTTTTCTATTACGCATCTGCCCCAAGTGGCTTCTAAGGGGCACCATCATTATAAAGTATTTAAGTTGGATGAAGCGGGATACACAAAAACGAACATGAAAAAGCTGTCCGATACCGAACGGGTATTGGAAATTGCCCAAATGTTAGGGGGAAAAGAAGTGACGGATTCTGCAATGGCGCACGCAAAAGAGTTATTGAACTAATACACATATTTTAGATATCTTTGAATTTTAAACCAAAACTTTAGTACAACAAACATGGCGCATAACTTATTAAAAGGGAAACGAGGAATTATATTTGGAGCATTGGACGAAAATTCCATTGCATGGAAAACCGCAATGAGCGTGCATGCGCAAGGTGGTAAATTTGTATTGACGAATGCTCCCATAGCCATGAGGATGGGACAAATAAACGAGTTGGCAGAGAAAACAGGCTCACAGATTATTCCAGCAGATGCCACAAGTGTTGCGGATTTGGAAAATCTAGTGGCTAAATCACAAGAGATTCTTGGAGGCAAACTGGATTTTGTACTGCACTCCATCGGCATGTCCGTGAACGTTAGAAAAGGCAGGGCGTATACAGATGAGAATTATGATTTTACGGCAAAGGGGTGGGATGTTTCCGCACTATCCTTCCATAAAGTTATGCAATCCCTTTACAAGGTGGATGCCATGAACGAGTGGGGCAGTATCGTAGCCCTTACCTATATGGCAGCACAGCGCGTATTCCCGGATTATAATGATATGGCCGACAATAAGGCGTATTTAGAGTCAATAGCCCGCAGTTTTGGCTACTTTTTTGGAAAAGAGAAGAAGGTACGTGTGAATACCATTTCACAATCGCCCACCCCTACAACGGCAGGACAAGGGGTGAAAGGATTTGACGGTTTCATCAGCTATGCGGAAAAGATGTCGCCTTTAGGAAATGCCTCTGCACAAGATTGTGCGGATTATACCATTACCCTGTTTTCCGACTATACGCGTAAAGTTACGATGCAGAACCTCTTTCATGATGGCGGTTTTTCCAATACAGGGGTAAGTCAGGAAGTTATAGAGAAGTTTTAATAGCTTTCCTTTTAGCCAAAACGTCGGGGGAAGTCGATTTAGGTCTTTAGACAATATAAAAGTAAAAATGAACCTATATTTTTCCTTTATCATACCCGTTTATAATAGGCCTAATGAAATAAAAGAGCTCTTGGAAAGCCTTTTGAATCAGACCTATACAAAGAATTTTGAGATTGTTATCGTGGAGGACGGTTCAAGCGTTTCTTCGGTGGATGTAATTTCCGATTACAAGAATGCATTGGATATTTCCTATTACGAAAAACCCAATTCGGGTCCCGGCGATTCTAGAAATTACGGAATGCGGGTGGCAAAAGGCAACTATTTTATAGTTTTAGATTCCGATTGTATTTTGCCGCCGGAGTATTTAGAGCAAGTAGAGAAAAGTCTCAAAAAGGACTTTGTGCACTGCTACGGTGGTCCGGATGCCGCACACGACTCTTTTAGCGATGTTCAAAAAGCCATAAATTATGCAATGACCTCTTTTTGGACTACTGGAGGCATTCGCGGTGGGAAAATAGCGGTGGATAAATTCCAGCCCAGAAGCTTTAATATGGGTATTTCCAAGGAGGCCTTTGAGACCGTTGGCGGTTATGGTAACATACACCCCGGGGAAGATCCCGATCTAACCATACGCATTTGGAACAAGGGGTACGAGACAAAATTGATTTCGGAGGCTTTTGTATATCATAAAAGGCGAATCGACTGGCAAAAATTTTATATACAAGTGAATAAATTTGGAATGGTTCGTCCTATCCTAAATAAATGGTATCCAGAAACCGCGAAGGCAACGTACTGGTTTCCAAGTGTTTTTTGTGTTGGATTTATCATCGCCGCTTTAGTCTTGCTATTAGGTATTTGGTGGCTTATGGCCTGCTTCGGCGCTTACTTTTTGCTCTTGTTCGTAGACGCTTTAGCGAAAACAAAAAGTCTAAAAGCGGCTCTATTGGTATTATTCGCCACGGCGGTACAGTTTTTTGGGTATGGATACGGTTTTTTGAAGTCTACAATATATACTACATTTAGTAGACGTAAGGCAGAGGATATTTTTCCAAAATTATTTTTTAAAATAAATTCTTGATTTTGATAGTAGCTCGTGTAAAGGCAGGATTAAAAAAAAGAAAAGTAAAGGTGTTCCTCCTTTTTCTGTTCTGTTCTGCCCTTGCGTGGTTCATTAACAATCTATCGCAATCTTTTGTGAGTGATACCCGTTTCTCTTTGGAGTATATTCAAATCCCTGATGACTTTTTACTTGCTGCAACGCCAAAAAAAACGATTGAAGTACGATTAAGGGCCATTGGGTTTCAATTTATGGGGTTTGAGATTCAAAAACAAAAAGTTCAAATAGATCTGGCAAAGCTAAGCACCAAAGATTCTAAATACTATATTTTGCCCAAGGTGTATAGAAAACAAATAGTAAATCAATTGCCCAAGAATATGGAATTGATAGAAATGGAAAGCGACACTCTATTTATAGACCTTATAAAATTAGTATCCAAAGAGGTTACTGTTTTGCCCCGTTCGGTAATTGAACTGGCTACTAATTATATGCTGGAGGATAGTATTCTTTTCTCCCCTGAAACCGTTATTTTAAAAGGGCCCATTAATGAGGTCGATACCATAACTTTAATACGAACCTCCCCGATAAATTTGACCAATCTTAGTGCTGATTTCTCAAAAAGTATAAGTTTATTGCTGCCCGATGGATTAGCGTCTTCCAAGGTCATACCTGCAGCTGTTACCGTTTCGGGAAGGGTATTTCGTTTTTCCGAGAAGGTGTTGTCCGTGCCTGTGGCCATGATTAATGTTCCGGATAGCGTGAAAGTCCGAATGTTTCCTGACCAGGTCAAGGTCTTGTGTGTAGGCAAGATTACTGCCCTTAAAGCCATCAAAATCGAAGATTTAAAAGTAGTTGCGGATTATAATCAGATAACGCCGGAAACCGAAAATAGGCTGTCGCTGTTATTGGACAGTTTTCCGACAAACTTGAATAAAGCTACCTTATTGACAAAGGAGATAGAATTTATATTAAGAAGGCAATGATGATAGTTGGGCTAACCGGGGGAATAGGAAGTGGGAAGTCCACGGTAGCAAAGTTATTGCAAGAATTGGGCGTGCCCGTTTATAATTCCGATGCAGAGGCCAAAAAATTAATGGAAACTTCCAAGGTCTTACAAAAAAAGATCAAAATGCTCTTAGGTCCCGATGCCTACGGCAACACTACTTTAAATAGGTCTTACATCGCTGAAATGGTATTTAATGACAAGCAGTTATTGAGCAAATTGAATGCTATAGTTCATCCAGCGGTACGCAAACATTTTATGGGGTGGGCCACAAAACAAGACCATCCTTTCGTAGTGCAGGAAACTGCTCTTTTATTCGAGAACGACGCTAAGAATCGCTATGACAAAACTATATTGGTGACCGCTCCCAAAGAAATTCGCATTCAACGCATAATTTCAAGGGATTCTAGTACCACCAAGGAGATTTTGGAACGGATGCGAAACCAGTTGGAGGATGAGCAAAAAATTCCTTTGGCAGACTTTGTTGTTGAGAATATAACCCTTAGCCAAACTAGGAAGAAAGTAAAAGACCTGTATAAAGCCCTGCTTGAATATTGCTAGGATTCCAAGATTTTAACATTTATGTTAAGCTTAGGTTAAACCCGCCATTCGCCTTATACTAAATCTTTAATTTTAACATAATATGAATAAGAGGTTATTTGTGCTCTTGGTAATACTGATGAGCTCTTCGCTTATAGGGCTCATATTTGTCCAAAGTTTTTGGATAAAAAAATCCGTAGAGGATAAGGAGGATCAATTTTCCAATATTGTGTCGGAAGCGCTTAACAGTGTTACCTATAAAATTACGGAAAGGGAGACCAAAAATTATTTTGATCGGTATCTGAATGCTAAGGATAGTGTCGGGGAATTGGTCAACAGTGAGTTTATAAATTTCTTTTATATTGATAGGGATGTAAATTCCAATGAGATATTACTTTATGAGCATGGCATATTAAAGGAGGACTACAGTATTTCCTCAACGTTCTTTGATAATCCTGATGGTAGCGACACCACCATTATAAAAAATTATACCAGTAAGCGTACTACTTCCATTTTCAAGGAAGATTATGATATGGACGGCAAGGGCTATAGGTTAACGCCTGTGCAACGAATTGAGAAAATAGGTGGACTTTCAAAATTTGATAAAATCGCTTTGGAAGATATGTTCAATTCCTATGCGAAAAGGGAACCCATTCACAAAAGGGTTTCCAATCAGGAGATTGAACTGCTTATGCAGCGAGAGCTTGAAAATAGGGGAGTGGACATTAGTTTTGAGTATGGAATCTATAGTAATGGTCTACCAACCAAAGTGAAGTCCAAGAAGTTCAAATATTCCGAAAATAATATCTACAAGGCCCATATGTTCGAAGATATTGAAGGCAGCTCTAAATTTGATCTTTTAGTCTCCTTTCCGGAAAAAAAGCGTTTTCTAGTGCAGTCTATTCTGGGTTTGGCCTTATTGTCGTTGTTATTTACACTTATTATCGTTATTGCCTATTCAGGGGCTATTTATCAATTGATCAAGCAAAAACAGATTTCCGAGATTAAAACGGATTTCATTAATAACATGACGCATGAGTTCAAGACACCTATTGCAACCATTAACTTGGCGGTTGAGGCCATTAAGAACCCAAAGGTAATAGGTGATCAGGAAAAGGTAAACCGGTATCTTCAAATGATTAGGGACGAGAACAAAAGAATGCATGCGCAGGTGGAGAATGTGTTGCGAATTTCTAAGCTGGAGAGAAACCAGTTGGATATTAGTAAGGACCGGGCAGATGTACACGATATAATAGCCGATGCCATTACGCATGTAGATTTAATAGTGAAAGATAGGGGAGGGTATATAAATTCGCACTTAGAAGCGGAACGTTCGGAGGTCTTGGCAAACGAAATGCACTTCACCAATGTTATCGTAAATATATTGGATAATGCCATTAAATATTCTGAAGAGGCACCTAAAATAGATATCTATACAGAGAAAGTAAAAAATTATATTATCATTAAGGTCAAGGATCAAGGTTCCGGAATGGGCAGAGCGGTTTTGAAAAGGGTTTTTGAAAAGTTTTACAGGGAACACACAGGGGACGTACATAACGTAAAAGGGCACGGTTTAGGGCTCGCATACGTAAAAAAAATAGTTGATGATCACCAAGGAGAAGTCTATGCGGAAAGTGAAAAAGGAATAGGTAGCACTTTCATCATTAAACTGCCTTTAATTTAAAATATTATGGAAACAATAAACAAAAAAATACTATTAGTAGAGGACGACCCAAATTTCGGAATCGTGCTTAAGGATTATTTATCGATGAACGATTTTGACGTTACGTTGGCAAAGAACGGAATGGAGGGCTTTGAAAAATTCAAAAAGGACAACTATGATATCTGTATCCTGGATGTGATGATGCCCTATAAGGATGGTTTTACACTGGCCAAGGAAATCCGAGAAAAGAACGAGAACGTTCCTATCGTGTTCCTTACCGCAAAGACCATGAAAGAGGATGTCTTAAAAGGCTATAAGGCAGGGGCGGACGACTATTTGAACAAACCTTTTGACTCTGAAGTGCTTTTAATGAAACTTAGGGCCATTCTGCAGCGAAAGGCATCTAATAGTTTGGCGGACAGTAAGAAGTTCGAGTTTACTATTGGCGGTTTTCATTTAAACTCTAAATTAAGATTTTTGAAATATAAGGATGATGAATCAATCAAATTGTCGCCTAAAGAAAATGAATTACTGCGTTTGTTGGCGCTCCACGAGAATGACTTAATGCCAAGGGAATTGGCTTTGACCAAAATATGGAGGGATGACAATTATTTTACTTCCAGAAGTATGGATGTGTATATAGCAAAACTACGTAAGTATTTAAGGGTAGACGATACCGTGGAAATATTAAATATCCATGGAGAAGGATTTCGATTGGTAATAAAGACAGAGGGGGAGTAAGGCTTTGCCGAGGGCTTGTTCATGAGCCATTTTCCTTCAAGTTGAAAAGGAATCTTTTTAAAAAAGTATTACATTTATTTTTATGGATACAATGCAGAAAAGGGTCTCTTCCTAAAACCAAAGTTGTTTTAGGAATAGACCCTTTTCATATATTCGCTTACAATTTCCTCTGGACTTTTAAGGATGGATATTGTTATAGCATTAACAGGTTCTTCCAATGTTTCAAATTGGGATTGGAGCAGCGCTTTTGGCATAAAGTGACCTTTGCGCCTCAAAAGACGTTTGCTTATGGCTTCCATATCTCCTTTTAGGTATAGAAAGCGACAACTGTTCTCCAAATTCTTTACAAGCAGATTCCTGTATTTTTGTTTTAGCGCGGAACATACGATTACAGCGCCCCTTTTTTGATTTTCTTTGGCAATTTTGTTAAGTCCCATCAGCCAGCGTTTTCGGTCCGAGTCGTTTAGGGCTTCGCCGTTGGACATTTTTTTTATATTGGCTTCGGGATGGTAATCATCGCCATCAAAAAACGGGTATCCCAAATGATCCGCCAGTAGGCTTCCAATAGTGGATTTACCACTACCGGAAACGCCCATTACGTATATAATCATTAGCTTATCCATTTTCCCTTTTTTTTAACGCTGCATCAATTTGTTTCACTAGTTCTTCTTGGTTACTATTGGTCTGTACCCAAAAGGTAGCTTCGTTTCTTTTAAACCATGTGAGTTGTCTTTTGGAAAAACGTCTTGTATTCTTTTTGATTTCGGATATTGCCCGCTCCAAATTCCAAATTCCATCAAAATAATTAAAAAGTTCTTTGTAGCCTACGGTTTGCAGCGCATTCAAGTTTTTGTAAGGTAACATTGAGCGTACCTCATCTAAAAGACCTTCGGACATCATGCTATCTACCCTGCAGTTGATATTGTCATATATCTGTTCACGATTTGCGTCCAGACCAATGGTTAAACTGTTAAAGTTTCTTTCTTTCTTCGGTCTCCCTAAAAAGCCGGAATAGGGTTTTCCCGTGCCTAAACATATCTCCAGGGCGCGAATTAACCTATGCGGATTGTTTAAATCGACCGTTTGGTAGTAGGCTTCATCCAGCTCCTGAAGTTTTTTTTGAAGTGATGCTATGCCATGCGTTTCCAATTCTTGATTCAGTTGCTCCCGTAATTGTGGGTCTACTTTAGGGAATTCGTTTAATCCGTTCGTAACGGCATCGACATATAGACCACTTCCACCCACCATGATAACAATTTCGTGGTCGTTAAAAAGTGTATCCAGTAAGCGCAACGCATCTTTTTCAAAATCACCCACAGAATAGGTGTCGTTAACGCTTTTATGTTGTATGAAGTGATGTTTGGCAGCGGCCAGTTCTTCTTGGTTAGGTACTGCAGTACCAATAGCCATTTCCTTAAAAAACTGTCGGGAATCGGCAGATATAATTTCCGTACCATAGTGTTGCGCCAAAAATATTGCCAGTTTGGTCTTCCCTATGGCCGTAGGCCCCACTATAGAAATAAGTACGTTACTCATTCAACAAGTTGCCACAGTTATAACAATGGCTTGCATCATCTCTATGACCTTCTTTTGAACAATAAGGGCAGCATTGGGTGTTTAAGTGTATCCCGTGATCTGGAACGTTAGAGTTTTCATCAGTTCCCTGTTCTCCCTTCTTACTTTGCCCGGCAAATTCTGCCGTAACGATACCTGTAGGTACCGCTATGATTCCATAACCCATTACCATAATGATTGTGGCGATAAACTGACCAAGATTGGTTTGCGGCGCAATATCGCCATAACCCACCGTTGTAAGCGTCACAATAGTCCAATAAATACTTCTGGGAATACTGGTAAATCCAGACTCGTCACTTTCGACCCAATACATAATAGTGCCCATACTTACCGAGAGTATGAGTATGACGTAGATAAAAACAACGATCTTGGTTTTACTTGCTTTGAGCGCTTTTTTTAATTGGGAGGCCTCGCCAATGAATTTTACCAGTTTTAGGATTCTAAAAATACGTAGCATCCTAAAAATTCTAAAGGTTAGTAATACTTGAGACCCCGGAAACAGATAAGATAAATATAATGGTGCGGTAGAGCTAAAGTCAACGATACCGTAAAAACTAAAAATATATTGAAACGGTTTTTTAATACTAATAATACGTCCAATATACTCTATCGTAAATAAAATGGTAACTATCCATTCTAAAAATAGGAGTTCTGAATGGTACTTTGTGTCGATTTCGTCCACACTTTCCAACATGATCAGAATTACGCTGAAAATGATGAAGAATATGAGAATGATATCAAACCATTTTCCCATAGGGGTATCTGCTTCATAAATAATTTCATGAAGTTTCTCCCGCCAGCTAAGTTTGTATTTTTCTTCTTTCGATTTCAATTGTTGATCGGAATTGTTTTTAATATACGTTTCTTTCTTAAATATGATGCTATGATAAAATTGGCGTTCGCCGTACCGTTCATGGGTGTAATCAAAGTTTCTAAGATAGGCATATTATTTATTTGATGGTTTAGGTCGTAATAGCCCAGGCCTACCAGTGAACCTTTTTTAATCAGAATAACACTATTTTCGCCTAGTTCCCGTCCTTTGTCCACCAAGAGGACATCTTTGTCTTTTAATGTGTATTTGGCCAAAGCCTCTGTTACTCTTTGGTTGTAGGGCTGCGGTGCTTCTTTTTTAATACAGGCACCGTTGCACTCCCCATCATTATAGGCGGCACAATTGGTTCTGGCCTCGCTGATACCATTCAATTTATCGCAAAGGGTAAACTCCTTTGTGATTTTGTGCAAATGGTTCTTGGCACTAAAAATACTATTGAAAAAACCATTGGCATTTTTACAATCGGCCACTAGTACGGCTCTTAACTCCATATATCCATTGGCGTCGACAGACGAACATAAGGTATGTGAGAACATTCGTTTTTTTGGCGAGGAATTGTACTTTGGTTTATTTTTAAGCAATTCTTGATGTTCCTTTAAAAGTGCCACCAATTCGCTTCCCGTGCGTTCAAACGTTACTTTTTTAGTTTCTTTTATCAGTTTTCTGGACTGTTCCCCGCTTTTGGTAAATAGTTGGTTTACGCGTTTTTTTATATCTGTGCTTCTGCTCAGGTAAATGATATCCCCATCCTTATTGTGTAGGTAAAATAGTCCGGTTTCATTGGGCATGCTTTTAACGATATCCAATTGTTTTTCGGAAAGTTCGCCATGCGCCTCTTTTCGTATAACCTCTTGTATAATGGTCTTCTCGCTGTCCTTTGCCAGCAATAATTTAAAAAGTTTCATGGTAGCTAGCGCGTCACCATTTGCCCTATGCCTATCGCTAACGGGAATGCCCAAGGAACGCACCAATTTCCCCAAACTATAGGATTCCGCATCGGGGAGTAGGCTTTTGGAAAGGTCTACCGTACAGAGGGTCTTACGCTCATAATTGTATCCTAAACGCCTAAATTCCGTTCGTAGAATCCGATAATCGAACTGGGCATTGTGCGCTACGATAACCGCATCTTGCGTAATTTCTATGATGCGCTTGGCGACTTCATGAAACTTGGGCGCGGTACGTAACATCTTATTATTGATGCCGGTAAGATTTACTACAAAAGGCTGTATGTCTTTCTCCGGATTTATAAGGCTAATGAAGGTGTCTACCACTTGGTACCCGTCAAATTTGTGTATGGCAATTTCCGTGATACCCTCTTCATTGTATTTCCCTCCCGTGGTCTCAATATCTAAAACTGCGTACATCTTCCTTTTTTCGGTATTAATAGCTATTTAATTAGGCGTCTAACATTACAGGTTCTAATTTCTTGCTCCAAAGATACTACTTCCAATACGTACCATGGTACTGCCTTCGGCGATTGCCGTCTCGTAATCCCCGCTCATACCCATGGAAAGGGTGTCCATCGTCGGTAATTTTGTTTTTAAGGTTTCAAAAAGTGTTTTTAGGGTATTGAACTCGCGCCTTATCTGGTCTTTATCTTCTGTAAACGTCGCCATGCCCATAAGTCCCGTAACCCTGATGTTCTCCAATTGAATGAACTCCGGTTCTTGGGTCAAAGCGAGCAGTTCTTCTTCATCAAAACCAAATTTGGTGTCTTCCTCGGCTATGTGTACTTGGAGCAAACAGGAAATAATACGATCGGTTTTTTTTGCCTGTTTGTCAATTTCCTTTAATAATTTTAAACTATCCACGCCATGTATGAGTGCCACGTATTCTGCCATATATTTGACCTTGTTGCGTTGAACATGCCCGATCATATGCCATTGGATATCTTTGGGGAGTTCTTCCCATTTTTGGGTCATTTCCTGAATCTTGTTCTCACCAAAATCGCGTTGTCCGGCGTCGTAGGCTTCCTGTATGTCGGAACTCGGTTTTGTTTTGGATACCGCAACTAGGGTAACTTCTTGTGGAATGGATTCTCGGATGCTTGTTAAGTTTTTTTGTATCGACATGTAATAAAAGTATTTTTTAAAGTTATCGTTTTCAAAGTTCGTAAATGGCTATTCCGCTTCTCAATTTTGGTTCAATATAAGTGCTTTTGGGAGGCATGACCAAACCATCGTCGGCAATTCGCTTTAATTCGGCGATACCAATTGGCAGCATATTGAAGCCTACGTGATAGCGTCCCGCATCAATTTCGTTTTTCATACGGATTCCATTGTGCTTTCCGTAGCCATAGGCGATTCGTTTATCGTTTCGTAAATCGGTTATGCCCAATATGGGTTGCAAAACGGTTTTGTAGAGTATTTGGGTGTCCAGCTCGCTGAGCGTATCGGTAAAGGTATAAGCTGATTTCCTCAAATATAAGGAATAGAATTCGCCATCCAAATACATACTGAAATCGTGTTTTTTAACCGGCTTGTAAAGTACATTTCCTTTATTTTCTATTCTGAAATACGTATCCAATCCCATCAAAAACTCCTCCTTGCTCAATCCGTTCAGGTCTTTGACCATGCGGTTGTATTCAAATATCCTTATTTCCGATTCGGGAATCAGGTAACTCATAAAATAGTCTGTCGGCTTTTCTTCCTGTTGATTTTCGGATGGGAACATATTGGACAACAGATCGGAAGATGCGCATCTGTGATGACCATCTGCAATATAAAGTTTTTCTATCGTTGCAAATTGACGTTGTATGTTTTCGGTTATCCTTCTATCCGAAATAACCCAAAGGGTATGTGTTACCCTGTCGGTCGTTGTAAAGTGGTAGGCAGGGGTTTTCTCTTTTTCGGTGTCCAGAAGTTCTTTTATTTCAGGATTGTCGGCGTAGGTCATTAACACCGGTTCCGCGTTGAATTTTACGGTTTTTAAGTAGTTGGCAAATAGTGTTTCCCTGCGTTTTATAGTATCCTCGTGCTTTTGGATGACGTTGTTTCTATAATCGGCCACCGATGTGGCGCAAAAAAGTCCACAACAGATTAAGCCTTCCTGCTCAATTTGATAAAGATAAAAACCGGAATCGGCATCTTTCTTCAAGATATCGTCCTCCAAAAATTCAAGGTAGCGATTTCGCACCAAGGAAAATCGCTTGCTACCTGATACCTGCTTGTCAAATTTATACCCCGGATTGATGATGTGCAGAAACGAAAACGGATTGAATTCCAAATTGGCGTTGAGTTCCTTTTTGGTATAGGATTGATAGGAACGCGATACCACAAACGGTGCCTTGTCCTGTGTTGGCCTAATGGCCTTAAATGGTTTAACTGTAGCCATTTATCTTTTTGAAAACTGCTTGGAAATTGTTTCTGCCTTTCTGTTCTCGCTATAATCATAAAATCCTTCACTGGATTTTATGCCTAGCTTACCCGCCGTAACCATATTTATGAGTAGTGGAGAAGGGGCGTATTTTGGATTTTTAAATCCGTTGTACAGCACGTTCATTATAGACAAACAAACGTCCAAGCCAATAAAATCGGCCAGTTGCAAAGGACCCATAGGATGTGCCATTCCCAGTTTCATTACCGTATCTATTTCTTCAACTCCGGCCACCCCATGTTGAAGCGTTTCTATCGCTTCGTTGATCATAGGCATTAAAATTCGGTTGGCCACAAAGCCTGGGTAATCGTTGACTTCCGTTGGTGTTTTTCCCAATGTTCTGGAAAGTTCCATGATTGTGCTGGTGGTTTCATCAGAAGTGCTATAACCTCGTATAATTTCTACCAATTGCATAATAGGCACCGGATTCATAAAATGCATTCCGATGACCTTATCGGGTCGTGATGTTTCTGCGGCTATGTGGGTTATAGATATAGAAGACGTATTAGTGGCTAAAATCGTATCTGCATCGCAAAGAGCGTCCAAGTCCTTAAAAATTTTGAGTTTAAGGTTGACGTTTTCTGTAGCAGCTTCCACCACCAGATCAGCTTCGGCTACACCTTCCTTTAAGTTGGAAAACAACTTGATGTTGGCCAGGGTAGTTGCCTTATCGTTTTCCGTAATTTTTTCCTTGGCCACCATTCTGTCCAAATTATTGGAAATGGTAGACATGCCCTTATCCAGGCTTTCTTGTGAAACATCTATTAAACGGACATGAAAGTCTGTTTGTGCAAAAACGTGTGCGATACCGTTTCCCATAGTTCCTGCACCTATTACCGCTATATTTTTCATTTGATTTATGAATTTAATTTTTTGTAGGTTTTAACCTTTGGGCTAGGAGCCATAAGCTAAGAGCTATTGGACTAGAGCCGATGATAAGCCCCAATTTATAATTTAATGGCAGGCACACTCTTTTAAAATCTAGGTCAAAAGCCGTTTATACTTCAAATTTTTTGAACTTCTCCAAAAGCTATGCTAAATTTGTTTTTATATATCGACTTTCAATAAGGAATAATTTACATCCAACATCCAACATCCAACATCCAACATCTCATGTCTTTAACCGGACACTATTGGCTTACTGTCTTAAAAGGAAGCAATTATCTGCAAGGCTACTTTCAGCGCTTCCGTACCTTGTTTTAAGGATACAATAGGAGTAGTCCCATTATTTATCGCGTCTGCAAAGCTTTCCAATTCGTCCAAAATCGCATTGTTGGGCGCTATGGACGGATTTTCAAAATAGATCTGTTTTTTTATACCTTCAGCATTTTGCAGCACCATACCAAAATCGCCGGGCCTTTCTGGCGCATCCTTCATTTTTACCACTTCTACCTTTTTTTCCAGAAAATCGACCGAGATGTAGGCGTCTTTCTGGAAAAAACGGGATTTTCGCATGTTCTTCAAGGAAATTCGGCTCGCCGTTAAATTGGCAACACAACCATTTTCAAATTCCAATCGCGCATTTGCAATATCGGGAGACTGACTAATAACCGCAACGCCGCTTGCGTTTATCTGTTTGACTTTTGATTTCACAACGCTAAGAATGGCATCGATGTCGTGGATCATAAGGTCTAGCACCACGGGAACATCCGTTCCTCTCGGGTTAAACTCCGCCAACCGATGTGTTTCTATGAACATAGGCTCATGTATGGCATCTTTTACCGCAGTAAAGGCGGGATTAAATCGCTCTACGTGGCCCACTTGCCCTTTAACGCCAAATTTTTCTTCGAGAAGCAGCAGTTCCTCTGCCTCTTCCAAGGTATTGGTAATGGGTTTTTCTATAAAAATATGTTTACCGCTTTCCATTGCTTTTTTGGCACATTCATAGTGCGAAAGGGTCGGTGTAACAATGTCCACAACGTCTACGGCAGCGATCAATTCGTTCATGTTGTCAAAATAGGTATATCCAAACTCCGCAGCCACCTTTTTGCCGTTAATCAAATCCGCATCATAAAATCCTATCAACTCGTATTTCTTGGATTCTTGGAGCAATCTCAAATGGATTTTTCCTAAATGACCGGCTCCCAAAACACCTACTTTTAGCATGATTTTCTTTTTAAAATAAATTTTCTACAATTCCCGGCGTACAGTTTTATTGTCGTTCGCAAAAGTGTTTACTTACCTCTCCTTGGGAGAGTTTATAACTGCTTTTTCAGCAGTTATGGGTGAGGTTGAATATAAATTTCTTTATCCAAAATGAAAACAGAAAAACCCTTTCGCCTTAGTTTTGAAAGGTTTCATTCCAGAGTTCTCCTATACTCGTTGAAATTTGTATTCAAAAATACGTATAGTTTAGAAATTTAAGGGAATGCCCCTGTCAAAATCTCACCTTTTCCATAGCTTTATTTTATTCTGTTTCGTTCCTACAGGGAACTTTGTTACATTTGAATTCCAAACAAACCACCATTGAAAGATACCTTTAAACACAGGGGAATGCGCAACCAATTGGCGCAAGTATTGATAGACAAGGGAATAACCGACACAAAGGTGCTAGATGCCATCCGCGACATTCCAAGGCACTTGTTCATGGACAGTAGTTTTGAGGGGCATGCCTATCAGGACAAAGCCTTTCCCATTGCGGCTAACCAAACTATTTCACAACCCTACACGGTAGCGTTCCAAACCCAGTTATTGGAATTGAGTCCAAATATGACCGTACTGGAAATAGGTACCGGCAGTGGTTACCAGACGGCAATATTGTTAAAATGTAAATCGAAAGTATTTACCATAGAACGTCAATTGGAACTTTTTAAGAAAACCAGTCTGTTCTTTAAGAAAATGGGGTATCGACCCAAGAAGACTATTTTTGGTGATGGATATAAAGGTCTGCCCGAAGACGCTCCTTTTGACCGAATTATAGTAACAGCCGGAGCTCCAGAAGTACCAAAGACCTTATTGTCACAATTGAAAGTTGGAGGTAGGCTGGTCATTCCTGTCGGGTTTGAGGAACAAATTATGACCCTATATGTGCGTACGAGCCCAACGGAATTTGAGAAGGAAGAATATGGTTCCTTTAAATTCGTGCCCTTGTTGGAAGATAAAAATTAGGGTTTCTAAGCGTATATTTCTGCGGTAGTTGCGCTATACACAAATCTCTTGGGGATAACGTAATTAATAAGGAAGTTCCTCACTTCAGACGAAGGGAGGTGGCACGGATTTATCGGGGTCGGAAGGTTTGACCACGTACTGATTTGGCATAAAACTTCGTAAACTAAGCAATGTGTGAGTAAGTTCACGGGTTAAACCCCTCTTTCTTCCGCAAAGCGAAATTCATTCTCCCATTTGTCCAAAGGGCAGAGCCGATAAAATGAAATTTTGGTAATAAATTATCAATGCCAAAGGATATATGTCTTAGGAAGGTGTCGGCAAGTTTAATTAGCTACATTAAATACCTCAGAAAGAATAACTTGGCGGAACTACGGTTGGCGCAAAAGCTTATTACTATTTTCAAAGGCAATTTTTTCTTCCTAAAGTGTAGAGGGAATTTCAAGTTCCTCCCTTTAGTGCCGGGGAAAAGAAGCTTGAAATGGTTAAAGATTCTATGGCAGTGGCTAGGCGTACATCTAGGTTTCTCCTAATTGTTAAAACTCTTTTTTACGCGGTCCAAGTTTCTTTTACTGTCCCTGTCTTTCATGGTCTCCCGTTTGTCGTAGAGCTTTTTACCTTTGGCAAGGGATATCTGCATTTTGGCCAGTCCGCGGTCGTTTATAAAAAGGTTTAAGGGCACGATGGTCAGACCAGATGTTTTAACTTCTTTGAATAATTTTTTCAATTCCCTTTTCTGCAATAAGAGTTTCCGTTCGGCCTTGGGTTTGTGGTTGTAGTGCGATGCATGGGAGTATTCATCAATCTGCATATTGATAACAAAAAGTTCTCCAAGATCGTTAAATTCGCAAAAGCTTTCGGCAATGGAGGCCTTGCCATATCTTAACGATTTAATCTCTGTGCCACCCAAAACGATACCGGCCGTATATTTGTCCAACAGCTCATACTCGAACCGCGCTCTTTTGTTTTTAATATTGATGTTCTTTTGCATACCCTACAAAAATAAGCACAATTAAATAATCCGCTTTACTTTTAAAAAGAATTAAAGTGCTTCATTTGTAATGAAATCAATCGATTTACGAATAAGTATAAAAATTGAACAGATGAATAAATTGTATTTGATTGCAGCCATACTATTATTTATTGCCTGTAATGAGAAAGCAAGTGAACCAACGGCACAAGAAATAATAGATAAAAGCATTGCAGTGAGTGGTGGCAAAAATTACCCTGATAGTAACATTTCCTTTAGGTTTAGAAATATCGATTATACCGCCGAAGGCTCTGCAAAACAAAGAATTTTAAAAAGGAGCTTCCAAACGGATAGTGCGCAAATTACAGATGTAAGGTCTCCCAAAGGATTCCAGCGTTTTGCAAACGATAGTCCGGTAGTGCTATCGGATTCGATGGCTAATGTTTATGCCAATTCGGTAAATTCGGTGCATTACTTCGCATATCTACCCTATGGACTAAATGATGCTGCGGTAAACAAAAAATATTTGGACAAGGTAAAAATCGATACAACGGAATATTATAAAATTGAAATACGTTTTGACCAAGAGGGCGGTGGAGATGATCATGATGATATTTATGTGTATTGGTTCAACACTAAAACCTATAAAGTAGACTATTTGGCCTATGAGTTCCTTGTAGACGGCGGCGGTCAGCGCTTTAGAAAAGCTTTTAATGAAAGGATGGTGGGCGGTATCCGTTTTGTGGATTATCAGAATTATAAAAACACGCAGTTAGATAATCCTATCCAAAGTATAGACAGTCTTTATGAAAGTAAAGCACTACAACTCCTATCGGAAATAAAATTAGAAAATATACAGGTTACCTCGGGCAATTACAATTAAAGGTCAGCTGGGATGACGTGGCCGCGCCATTTACGATTTTAACAATAAACAAGGTGCCGTTTTCGCTATCATCTAATGCCTGGTAGGTATCAGCTCCCAACAAAAGGTTTACCATTTCCGATGTGGTGTTGCTATGTCCCACGACCAGAACGTTTTTATTTAGGTTGTCCGTTTTAAACTGTTCCAAATCCAGGGTACCTGGATCGTAATACTGCACGTCTATGTTGTTCTTTACAGAAGTAGGCGCTGCCGTCATAGAAGTTCTGGTATAGTCCGTAGAATAAATGGCATCTATATTGGCATCTTTTAATATCTCTGCCCAGTGCATGGCACGTCCCAATCCTTTTTGGTTCAATTCCGGGTCTGCATCATCCGGATTAGTTCTGTCCTTTTCCGCATGTCTTATCAAATAAAATGTGGTAATTCCGCTATCGGCCTTTATGATGGTTACCGGTCGCTCTTCCTTACAGGATTGTAGAACTATAAAAGATGTGAGCAAGATTAGTTTTAGAAATTTCATTTACGTTCTATTATTTGGTATCTATAAAACTAAAAATACTGGAAAATAGTACGTTCGCTAGTCTATTTTTTGTTTTTTTGCATATGAAAAATTTTTGTGGGGCACTTCTTATCGGTTTTGTAGTTTTTGGTCTTAGGGCGCAAGCGCCACCCTTGCCCAATGACTTTAGGCAACAGAACATTACTGAATACAATTCTAGCCTTTTAAATCCGGCGTATGCCTTAGATCGAAACAATGCGCCCTCCGTGGCCCTTTGGGCAAGATGGCAATGGCAGACCTACGATGCGGACCCTACCTCCTTATTTTTTAATTATACAGGAAAACTAAACGATTTTTCGGCCTTGGGAGGTGCATTTTTTCAGAACAATACAGGAATTTTCATCAATACTGGTGGCGCCGTTAATTACGCTTTCGCCATAGATTTTAGTCCTAGGGTCCGTTTAGGTATTGGCTTGAACCTTTTCGCCTTTCAACAAAAGTTGGCAGATGACCGTTTTTTTCAGCCCAATCCTATACAAACCGAACCAACAAACGATTTTGTGCTGCAAATGGCACCCGGGATAAACCTGCGGGTGGACAAGTTCAACATCGGTTTTGTGTCTGAAAACATGTTCGATTATAATTTCTCTACCAGCGAACGCAATACGAGTCCGTCCGAGAGGATGTTCTTTGGTCTCGCTAGCTATGATATTCCGGTTGAGCTCCTAAATTCTGACGGGAACTCCTATCTGCGTCCTGCCTTATATTTTAGATCCATTCCAGGGTTTGATACCCAATTTGGATTAAATACCATTTTAAGTACTCAGAAATTTTGGGCTCAGGCAGGCTACAATAGTTTTTACGGAATTTCCGGTGGTGTTGGCGGACGTTTCTTCAAACGTTTTTCCGTTGGCGCATTGGTAGAATTTGGTACGAGTCCCGAGTTGAAAAATACAGATCCGACTTTTGAACTGGTTACGTCTTACAGGATTGGCAGCCTAACCCAACCAGAGCAGCCTATGGAGCAGCTATTGGCGAAAAAGGAGAAAGAAGAATTGTTAAAAGAGGAGCTTAAGGCTTTAGAAAAATTGACAAAACAGGAAAAAAATGAACAGCATCGAATTGATACTATTAAGGCACAACAAGTAAAGGATTCTATAGGACTGTCCACTAAAACAGCTCCTGTAGTCGCCGTAAAGGAATCTAAACGGGAGCTTAGAAGAAAAGCGGATTCTATAAACAAGGCTAAAGAAGAATTGGCCTTCGCCGAAATGATTGCCATGAAAAAGCAACGTCAGCAAGATTCTATAAATACACGTAAAAAAGCAGAAGAAGAGGCCGTCGCTTTGGCCATGCAGCGAAAACAGGATTCCTTGACCGGACTTGCCAATGAAAAAGCTGAAGCGGCAAAATTGGCAATGAAGAACGAGGTGGTAAAGCCAAAGGCCGGTGAACGCTATGAGGAAGTTGCGGAAGAAGGTTCCTTGGAACCAGGGTATTACCTTATTGCCAACGTTTTTGGAACTAAGCGGTATTTTGATGCCTTTATGGCCGACATGAAAAAGAGGGGTATTCCCGCGGGTTCTTTCTACAGAGAGGCTAATAAATATAACTATGTGTATCTGTCGCGATACAATTCCATAGACGAAGCCAGGAAGGCAAGAGAGTCAAAGTTTGATGGGAAATACCAAGAAAAAACATGGATTTTTAGGGTAACGGGTAAATAAATTAAACAGTTTTACCGTACCAATAGCAAGATACTAAACCTTTTCAAATTAGCTCCTTTTATAAATTGAAAGGTAGAGTAATTGCATTCTAGGGCCTTTTAAAAGTAATACCAACTACAAATTATTCCCCGTATTTACTTCTAATACGGGGAATCCTTGTTTTTATTCCTTTTAGTATCTTATTTTTGTTGGACACTGAACACACTAACCATGGATAACGTTATTTCCTATGCCCCAAGGGTATTTTTGGCCATTCTCGTTTTATGGATAGGATTTAAACTGCTTAAAAAGTTGGACGTCTTGATGTCCAAAAGTTTGGAACGCCTAAGTATTTCCGATACGATGCACCCTTTTATTGTTTCCTTGGTAGCCACGGTGCTCAAAATCATTTTGGTCTTGGTCGCCATAGGTATTCTGGGCGTACAGCTCTCTGGTCTGGTCGCTATTCTGGCCGCAATGGGTTTTGCCATTGGCCTTTCCCTAAAAAGGAGTTTGGGTAATTTTGCCTCTGGTATCCTGATTCTCTTTCTGAAACCGTACAAGCTGCACGATTGGATCCAAGTAGACGATAAATTTGGAAAAGTAGAGGAAATAGGCATTTTTAATAGCCTCTTGGTTACACCGGGAAATAAAACGTTAATCGTCCCCAATGCCAAGATTACGGATGGCGTAGTAACCATTTTCTCCAAAAAAGGGTTGGTGCGATTGGAACTGAACGCCCATATTCCGTACTCGGAAGATTTTCCAAATGTGCAACAAATGATAGCCCAAGCCCTTTTCAATACGCCTTTAGTGCTCAACGCCCCGCCACCGGATCTAGGTATAGAAAACTTTGACAGTCACAATATCATACTTGCTATTCGCCCTTATGTACTGCCCGGTAATTATTGGGAGGGGACTTTTGAAGCCCATAGGGCCATAAAACACCCGTTTCATCAAAACATTATTAAAGTAGCCTATTCCAAAGGTATAGAGCTAGGCGCAATTGGAAAGTAAATCGATTTAATAAAAACACTATAATTCTAACAAATGAAAAGTCCAAACTGGAAAACTGCCCTAACATTTGAGGATATTACCTATAAAAAATGTGACGGCGTAGCCCGTATTGCGTTTAACCGGCCAAATGTGCGCAATGCCTTTAGGCCACATACGACCAGCGAACTCATAAAAGCGTTTTATGATGCCCAGGAGGATACTTCCATTGGGGTAGTTTTGCTGTCTGCGGAAGGCCCTTCCACTAAAGACGGAATTTGGTCTTTTTGTAGCGGTGGCGATCAGAAGGCTAGGGGGGAGAAAGGCTATGTAGGCCAAGACGGACAGCATCGGCTAAATATCTTGGAGGTACAGCGTATGATCCGATTTATGCCAAAAGTGGTCATAGCCGTAGTTCCCGGTTGGGCCGTTGGTGGCGGTCACAGTCTACATGTGGTTTGCGATCTGACTTTGGCCAGTAAAGAACATGCGATTTTTAAACAGACCGATGCCGATGTAACCAGTTTTGACGGCGGCTACGGCTCTGCCTATTTGGCCAAAATGGTGGGGCAGAAAAAAGCACGTGAAATTTTCTTTTTGGGCCGAAACTACTCTGCACAAGAAGCTTTTGAAATGGGAATGGTAAATGCCGTAATACCGCATGATGACTTGGAAGACACTGCTTTCCAATGGGCACAGGAGATATTGGAAAAATCACCGACTTCCATAAAAATGCTAAAGTTCGCCATGAACCTAACGGATGATGGCATGGTAGGGCAGCAAGTATTTGCAGGGGAAGCCACCCGTTTGGCCTATATGACAGAAGAAGCTAAAGAGGGTAGGAATGCCTTTTTGGAGAAACGAAAGCCCGATTTTGGGAAGGATAAGTGGTTGCCGTAGGTTGATGCTATATTAGAGCCAAACTAAATTTTCAGCTTAAACGCAAGCACTATTAAATACAAACAATTACCGCACAAAATTTGGGGTGATTTTGACAAACAATTAAGGATAAAAGAACCTTTTTACCAATTTTACAATACCTATGAAATCAACAATTAATGTAATTATGATTTCAATTTTAACGCTAAGCTATCCTTGTTATGCATAGGTAGCACAACCTTCCATAAAAATGGAGTTTGGCAGAGGAATCCAATTTACTTCTGCAGATTCCTTATTCTCCTTGGCAATAAGCGGAAGGGTGCAAAGCTTGTTTGATGCCAGGCGCAACATAACGAACGAAACCACGGGTGCCGATTTTTTAGTTCGCAGATCTCGATTAAATTTCCAAGGAACGGCATTACATCCCAGTTTTACTTACCGCATTCAAATAGGGTTTGCCCAAAATGATATTAATTCGGCAAATAGTGCGGTGCAAAATAATTTGGTGTTAAGGGATGCCATGCCTTTTTTATCAGGCCAACAGATGGCTTCGAATTGGGTTTGGACAGACAAAACTCCCTGGAAATAGGCAAAGGCAAGTTTCTTCCGCAAATCTTCAATTGGTAGAACGTTCCATCGCCAATAACAATTTTACCTTGGATCGGGATAAGGGCATTTGGCTATATTCCAATTTCAATATTAAAAATATGGTGCTTCGATCTACGGTTGCCGTATCGAGTGGAGAGGGTAGAATAGTTTCACCTAGAAACGGAAGACTCTCGTATGCCGTTCGAACGGAATTTTTGCCTTTTGGAGCGTTTTTAAATAACGGGGATTATATTGGGGGCGATATGGAGAGAGAAAATAAACCCAAACTTTCTATTGCGGCAGTCTATAGCTTTAACGACAGTGCAACAAGAACTATGGGACAGCTGGGGGAATTTTTATTCAATGCGGAAACGGCTAACATCCAATATTATGGTGGGGACCTCATGTTCAAATACAAAGGTTTCTCCCTGGAATCGGAATTTTACAATCGAAACTCCGATAAGGGAATCATTATCAATGACCTAGATGATACCCGACAAAACTTTGTTATTTCAGGTACCGCCTTTATGCTACAATCGGGCTATTTTGTAACCAAAACAAACGAAGTGGCGCTAAGATATGCCCAAATTACACCCGATACTAAAGTTGCGTCCGTCATGAACGCGCAGAAAGAATATGTGCTGGGGTTTTCCCATTACTATAAAAAGCATAGTTTAAAATTGCAATACGACGTAACCTATTTAGAGAACGGCCCAAATGATGGCTTTATTTATAGACTTTCGGGTGTGGTAACCTTTTAAACTAAAATCCTGAGAATTGAAAAACTAGGATAATGTAAACAGTTCCTTAGCCTTTCATTGGTTGTATTGCCGAACATCAGCTTGATCAACTTTGGTCTTAAATGAAACGGTAAAAAGACCTTAAGGGCTATTGTATTATTTTTTAAAATAAATCACCTGAAAAAATCTTTTAACATGAATCCAAAAGTTGATCAATACCTAGAGAACGTCGAAAATTGAAAGAACAGCGTAAAAGACATTTTTAGCCATAGTGCTACTTTAAAAAGATACATCTACGAGGCTGTGGAATTTGAAAAAGCAGGAATAAAGGTGCATTATGATGAGCAGGAAACCCTTGACTATCCAAATAAATTGAAGGAACTATTTGTTCAAAATCCAGAATTCAAAACGGCCTTCGAGAATTTGACCAAAGGACGCCAAATAGGATATCTTTTGTTTTTTTCAGCCGCTAAGCAATCTAAAACCTGCACGACCAGAATAGAAAAGTATAAAACTAGGATTTTTGATGGCAAGGGCATGAACGATTGTGTTTGTGGTCTATCAAAAAAAAATCCAGGTTATGATGGTTCCCACAAGCAATTGGAAACAGCGGGTTAAGATATGGATTACAGATAGCCCTAAACTAAAAAGAGCCCGATCAGTTAAGACCGGACTCTTTTACGAGAACACTATATGAAAATGAAAAAAATTTTATTTCGTTTTTATTACCTGGTAAAAGTAGGGCAGGAGTACGGAAGTAGGAAAGAATTGTTGTGAGATAAGCAGAGCTTGTGGTCAACATGGGAAAATCTGTTATTTGTTTTCAAAAAAAGCTGTTCAAGAGGTATATGCCAATAGAAATTTAACCCATCTTTATAGAAGAATGAGATGAAAAGAGTGCATATCCTTTAACTTGCAGGTATCATTGTTAGTGAATCTTTAAAGTCAATTTCCGAAATGATCAAAGGGCCTATTTAACCGCCGCACAGAGCTCACTTAAAAATTTATTGATATCAAATTCAGGGTCTTCTGCCAAGCCGGTGCGCACGACCACCAAGTGTTTGGAAGGGATTACAAATACATACTGACCTTGAAAACCGTTGGCAGAATACATGTCCTTGGGTACATCGGGGAACTTTCCACCGGAATTCAGCCAAAAATGTGCACCGTAAACACCATCCGACTGTGCTGTAGGTTTAGTAATATAATCCACCCAATCTTCGGAAAAGATACGCTCCCCGTTCCAAAGTCCTTTATTCAAATATAGTAGTCCGAATTTTGCCCAGTCCCGCGTGCTGGCCCATCCGTAGGAAGAACCCACAAAATTACCGGCCATATCGGTTTCCAGCAACATGGAATGCATTCCTATTTTATCGATTAAATCGGTATAGGGGAAATCCAAATACCCTTGTTGTGTTGGAAACTGGTCTCGCAAAATGCCCGACAAAAGGTTGCTGGTTCCCGAAGAATAGTTCCAAACTTCGGTAGGTAGTGTAATACTGTTTTTGTTGGCCTGCGCCATAGTCATGTCGGCATCTAGAAAAAGCATTTGCGTAACATCGGAAATCTTGGTGTAATCCTCTTCCCAAGCCAACCCGCTCTGCATGCGTAGTAAATGATTTAAGGTAATTATATTTTTTGTGCTTTTCATGCGCATCTCATCACCAAAAGGTCGGTAATCCATTGAAATCTTTCCTTGATGTTCCAAAATTCCATATAATGTAGCCAGAACACTTTTGGTCATGGACCAGCCCAGTATTGGGGTTTCCGCCGTAAATCCATCCAAATACTTTTCGCCAATTATTTCATTTTTATAGGCAACCAATACAGTTCGGGTTTTTTGCGTTTCGTAGGTAGCAAAAGCATTGGACACCGCCCGGTTTAGTCCTTTATAATCGATATTCCCGAAGATGGTATCCCGTTTTTTGTTATTTCCATAAGGGAAGGGCAATTCATTTTGAATCTGGGAACGTTTGGGTTTTAGGAGGGTTTGTGATTTGTCATAATCATCGGTAATCAAAACAGAACCCAATCCATCCCTATAAATACTTTCCCTGGGCATGAGTCCGTAAACGGAACTAATGACGGAACTGCCGCTGGCTTCTTCTAGACTTGCCAGTTTTACCAAGGGCATATTATTGTCGTTTTCCTGAATGTCCTCAAAAGCCCTATCGGCTATAAAATGATTGGAAGCCATGTTTTTTGAAGCATAGCCAGAGATGAGATTAAGTTTGAGATAGTTTTCCCATACCACAAAACTTAGGATAAAAAGGATAATTGCAAGTAGCCAAATTTTTTTTTTCAATGTATGATTTTGAGTCTACTCCGAAAAGGAGCTTTGATTTATAATTTACAAAAAAATGAATTTATTTGTTCTTTAAAACATTGTTTTATAACTTTTCAAAAATAAGCTGATCCGAAAATATCGATTTTTTAACTCTTTTTCTTTTTAACTTATGCTTACATAGTAGGCCCAATTAGTGATGATGGAACTAATAATAGCAACATAAAAACAAAATCAAGCAAACCAAAGCCTTCCTAATCATTGGCTTGAATGTAGGTGGTTGGCACCTTAAGGACTATAATTTTTCCCAAGTTTTATCTGGTCCCAAACGAAAAGTCCCTATATGATCAAAATTGCATTCGTGCGGTAAAATGAGGGATAAAAAACTGCTCTCGTCCTTAGCCCTATAAAGATGGTATGTTTTGCCCACGATAGGTTCAAAATTAAATTTAGCCCTATAGACCAAGTTGTTATACTCGAACTCCCGCATCATGCGGTTGTATTCCTCCTGTATGGCTTCGTACTTGGCCTTAAATTGGTTGTTGGCACTAACAATATTGGTATTTTTCCAAGAGGTAACATCCGGCGGTGTAATTTTTGGGGCGGAAACACTACTGGAATAGGGCAGTAATTTGCCATTGTAGGTTTGGGTCTCGGCATCAAAAACAATATGATCGGGTTTTTTCTTTTTTTCCATAGCGTTGCAAAATTAACTAAAATGTGCGGATCTAAAATATATAATCGGTTTCTGAGTTTCGTGCCATGATATTTTTTATGCAGAATACCTCAGAAAAAATGTATATTTTAACATGGGAATAGAATCTTAATTTATTGGTGTTGATTTTTTCAAGACTGTTACACAGTTCAACTATATATGAGGCGTAGAGCTTATCTTTTTTTAATGGCGATTTGTTTACTTAGTTCCTGTAAGGATCCTAATGAACTAGATGAATCCCATAACTGGATACCCTTGCGCGTAACCGCAACGGCCTATAATTCCGTCCCAGGTCAAACCTCCTACGAACATCCCGAAATTGCGGCGTGGGGAGATTCCATAAAACCGGGCGTAAAGTGGATTGCCGTATCGCGAGATCTTTTAAAAAAGGGTTTGGACTATAATACTTTGGTCAAAATTGATACTTTTAAGGGTCTTTACGTCGTAAAGGATAAAATGCATCCTAGATGGAGCAACCGGATAGATATCTATATGGATACCGATGTAGAAAAAGCTAAGGAATGGGGACGAAGAAAAATTAATATTCTTTACGGTGTAAAAAAGGATAGTATTAATAAACCTGAAAAATGAGAATAGTTTTATTTTTTGCAATGGGTGCTTTTGTGTTTTCATCCTGTAAATCGGCAAGAAACATTAAAGATAAGCCCATAGTTTTTGATCAGCAACGTGAACTGTTGACGCTCGAATACCTTAAGGAACGTTATGGCCTGGAACAGGAGAGTCCGGCAATTACACCCAAAATGATCGTATTGCATTGGACGGCCATTCCTACCTTTCAAAAATCTTTTGAAGCCTTTGATAACCCCAGCTTACCCAATTGGCGCCCGGATATTAAGAACGTAAGTGGGTTAAATGTCTCTTCACAATTTATGGTAGATAATGATGGTACTATTTATAGACTATTGCCCGAAACTACAATGGCAAGGCATGTTATAGGATTAAACCATTGTGCCATTGGTGTGGAGAATGTAGGCGGCGATGCCGGACAACCATTGACCAAGGCACAATTGAAATCCAACATTTGGCTGGTGCTTTATTTGGCCGATAAGTACGATATTGATTATGTAATTGGTCATTACGAGTACACATTATTTGAAAACCATCCATTTTGGTTGGAGAAGGACAGCGGATACCGCACGGTTAAAACAGATCCCGGAGCCGATTTTATGAGAAAGGTAAGAAAAGCGGTAGTAGACCTCAATTTTAAACCCCTACCGGAAAAAGTAGATTGATGCCGGAACATGCTATATACTGAACAAAATAATCCAATATAAACTTCACTTTTAAAATGAAATACCTTACACTTTTATTTGTTTTCCTGATACCTGTTTTCGGAATAGGCCAGACCGATAATATTACCACGGCACTCTACGATACTTATGATACCTATAAGGAGCAATCCCTGAACAAAAGACGCATTAAACATGCCGAAATTGCGCCCCTGATTGCCAAGGCCAAGACAAATCCTAAATTTATGGTATCCAAGATCGGTACTTCCATCGAAGGGAAAAGTCTGTCCTTGATCAGTTTGGGAAAAGGGGAGACCAGCGTGTTTCTTTGGTCGCAGATGCATGGGGACGAACCTACGGCCACGCAGGCCATTTTCGATATATTAAATTTCTTTGATAGTCCGGATTTCAAGCAAGAAAAAGAAGCTATCTTGGATAATCTGACGATTCATTTTCTTCCCATGTTGAATCCGGATGGGGCGGAACGCTTTCAAAGAAGGAACCTTTTGGGTATTGATATTAACAGGGATGCCCTTAGTTTACAATCGCCCGAAGGACAGACCTTAAAAAGGGTGCGCGATAGCCTGCAGGCCGATTTTGGCTTTAATCTTCACGACCAAAGTACCTATTACAATGCAGAACGTACGGATAAACCGGCAACGATTTCCTTCTTGGCCCCGGCCTACAATTATGAGAAGGATATTAATGAGGTACGCGGTAATGCCATGAAAATTATTGTGTTTATGAACAGTATCCTTCAACGCTACGCGCCGGGTCAGGTAGGCCGATATAACGATGATTTTGAGCCTAGGGCCTTTGGCGACAACATTCAAAAATGGGGCACAAGCACTATTTTGATAGAGTCCGGCGGATATCCCAATGATACAGAAAAACAGGAAATACGAAAACTGAACTATGTTTCTATTCTTTCTGCCATATATACCATAGCCAAGCAAAACTATACTGATATCCTTATTTCCGAATACGAGAAAATACCGGAAAACGACCGAAAACTCTTTGACCTAAAGATTGCAGGGGCTCAATATGAGTTATTGGGAACTACCTATAGCTTGGATTTGGGCATTAATCAAATAGAGGTGGATTATGAAGATAACAATCGCTTTTGGTACAGCAGTAGAATCTTGGACCAAGGCGATTTATCCACCTACTATGGCTACGAGACTTTGGATGCCAGTAAACACAAAGTTATACCGTCCAAAATATATCCAGAGGTTTTGGAATCCATGTCGGATATAAAAGACCTTAATACCATGGCCCTATTAAAGCAAGGATATTCTTATGTGCGTATGGAAAATATCCCTGCTACCGCTTTATACTCCCCATTGCCCTTTCACATCATAGGAAAAGCCTACAAAGTTCCAGAACTTAGATTACAGCCCGGTATCAACCCTACCTTCTTTCTGGAAAAGGATGGTATTTTGGAATATGCCGTTATCAACGGTTTTCTAATCGATTTAAAAGAAGAAAAAGCTACGATACCGAATGCTATGATTTTTAGGTAAGTTGAATTTAAATGGAAATCTGCTGTTGGCCAACAAATAAATTAGACCGTACCTTATTAGGGACTAAAAGAGCCAAGAGCCTAGACTAAGTTTTGAAATGATGAATGTCAATATTTTACGAATTCAAAATAAAAATTACTTACCCCTTAAGTTTTTTGGATAAATTGAAAAGTAAACACTTTGTTGTGCAAAATCTTAGAAACCCTTTGATAAAAGGTTTCCAAAAGGTCTCCTGAAATTTTAACAGGCCAACAATAGTTTATAATACGTTAATTTACCTGTTAAAGTAAGAAATAGGGATGTAGCAGATGATCTTCAAGGGATTGAAAAAATAATTTGGCAAGAGTAGACCTTAGACCACATCACGTAAACCACAGATAGTCCTATTATGAAAACAAAATTAGAATTTTGCCTTAGCGTCTTTTTTTTAATTTCCTACTCGCTCGCGTATTCCCAAGAAACGAAACAGGCGTTGACCATTGAGCATATGATGCAATTGAAATCCGTCAAGGATATTAAAATTAGTCCAGATGGCAATTGGGTGGCCTACTCCGTTTCTAAAATGGATTTAAAAAAGGATAAATCGCGAACTACTATTTACATCATTCCTACGGCGGGCGGAGCATCTGTGGCTATTTCTGGAAAAGAGTATTCTGCGAGTTCCCCAAGATGGAGTCCCGATAATAAATATATCTCTTTTTTAGCGAGCAAGGGCGAAGATGAAAAGACCCAAGTTTGGGTATCCAACAGATTGGGAGGTGATGCCACCGTATTGACAAAGATTCCGCAAGGGGTTTCGGAGCATGAATGGTCTCCGGTGGGCAATAGGCTGCTATTAGTGCTCACCGATCCAAAACCCGAAGAATTGACGGCAGATAAGGAAGACGATAAAAAGATAAAACCCTATATAATAGACCGGCGGCAGTTTAAACAGGATTATGTAGGTTATCTAGATCGCTATAGAGATCATATTTATGAGCTAACCCCAGGCGATAGTATCCCTACGCAGCTTACCTCCGGGGACTATGACGCCAGTAGTCCGGTTTGGAGTCCGGACGGAACAAAAATCGCATTTGTAAGCAACCGCACGGCAGACCCCGATAGCAATGCCGACAGTAATATTTGGGTTGTTTCTGCCGATGCCAAGGATAAGGACAAAACTTTGGTGCAGGTAACTACCAATCCCAACCAAGATACAGCACCGGCATGGAGTCCCGACGGAAAGGTTATTGCCTATAAAACCGTTCTTAACGGTAAACTTCTTTGGTATGCGGGCGAGAAATTGGCAGTTTCCCCTGCCGTAGGAGGCCAGGCCAAAGTACTTACCATGGAGCTGGACAGAAACATTAGTCAGCCAAAATTTACCAAAGATGGTAAATCGATCTATTTCCTTCTGGAGGAAAATGGTAGAAGTGTACTTGCATCTACGGATTTGAATGGAAGAAATTTGAAACGGGTTATCAACCAGGATGTGACTGTAATGGATTATGAAATAAAGGAAGAAACAATAATCACCTTAGTGGGAAAGGCAAATAGACCTAACAATATCTATCGTTTTGAGAAGAATACCCTTACGGAACTGACCAAGGTCAACGATGACCTTATGGCAACAATTAAACAACCTCTAGTCGATAAAATTAATTTTAACAGTGCGGACGGAACTCCTGTGGAAGGTTTTGTAGTTAAACCTATCGATTTTGTTCCCAATAAGAAATACCCTACCATTTTATGGATCCATGGTGGTCCGACCGCTCAATACGATTTTAGTTTTGACCAAGAACCCCAGCTCTTCGCTGCCAACGGCTATGTGACCTTATTGATAAATCCTAGAGGTTCTACGGGCTATGGGGAAGACTTTTGCAAGGCAATCTTCGCCGATTGGGGAAACCTGGATTATCAAGACGTAATGGCGGGAGTGGATTATGCTATTGACCAAGGCTACGCGGATCCCAATAGGCTTGCCGTTGGTGGTTGGTCCTACGGAGGAATTTTGACCAATTACGTCATTACAAAAACGGATCGTTTTAAAGCTGCCATATCCGGTGCCAGCGAAGCTTTGTACAGGGCAAACTATGGTCATGACCATTACCAATTGACTTGGGAGCAGGAACTGGGCCTCCCATGGGAAAATGCCGAGGCTTGGGAACGCATATCGCCCTATAACGATGTGGCCAAAATAACTACCCCAACACTTTGGATGGGCGGTAGTGATGATTGGAACGTTCCCATTTTAAATTCCGAACAAATGTACATGGCTATGAAGCGCCTGGCCAGGGAAACTAAATTGATTGTATATCCGGGAGAACACCATGGTATTCGTAGACCTTCATTTCAAAAAGATCGCTTGGAACGTTATCTGGAATGGCTGAAAAAATATGTTGAATAGAAAATACTGAAGCTATCCTCTTTGAAAAAAGGCTATTTATAAAATTTTAGTCCGGCAGGAACACTTGCAGTGCCGATATTTCAAATTTTAATCAAATTTTGGAAATTAATGAAACATCGGGCTATATCAATACCCAAATTGCACGGTCATTTGAGAGCCATATCGCAATAAGATAATTAACATAGCGAACAAGCTAGCGACAATGGCGGAAAACAGTAGTAAAACAAGATTTTTATACAGTGTTGAAAGCAAGCTTAGGGCACTATTTCTAATAATTTCATTGAGTACATCCATGATTTCTAGTTTTTGATGTTTGTATCATAATTGTATAGGATGTGCATTGGTTTGACTTTGGGGTCCTGCAAGTAGAACAACCAAAACATTAAAAACCCTACTTCTTGTCCGTTTTACCTAAACAATGACATGAGAGCTAAAAATTAGACCTTGGGCATTAGTCACAAAAAAAGGGGAAGCATTTGCTTCCCCTTTTTTATAAATTGTGCTATTGGATTATAAAGTTTCCGCATCCAATAGGGCGAAGAACTTATCCAAATTAGGAAGTATAACAATCTTTGTCCTTCTGTTTTTGGCCATATTATCTTTGGAATCGTTCTCCGCCAAAGGAACATAGCTACTTCTACCGGCCGCAATTAATTGGGTCGGGTTTACATCGTACTTCTTTTGTAGCTCACGGACAATGGAAGTCGCTCTTTTAACGCTCAAATCCCAGTTGTCCGTTACCATTGGCGTATTAATGGTTCTGGCATCCGTATGGCCTTCTACCATTACTTCCATACTCGGCTCGGATTTAATGACCTCGGCCAGTTTACCTAGAATTTTTTCTGCCTTATTGCTCACTTTATAGCTTGCGGTGTTGAACAATAGCTCATCGGAAATATTGATCATCACTACGGTTTTGTCTATGCTTACGTTGACGTCATCGTTATCATCGGATATCGATTTTTGAAGTTTGTAGGAAACCGCTAGGTTCATGGAATCTTGAAGGGTTTTGGCCATTGCCAATTTTGCAGGGTCAACGTTTTTCAAGGTTTTGCGCATCTTTGCCTTGGTATTGTTGCTCATAACGGCAACATCGTCCACAGAGGTGTACTGCGTGTCGTTGATTTCCTTTAGGGAGTTTATTTTGGAGTTGTACTCCGCCACACGTTCTTCTATTTTGGCGAACCTGCCTTCCAATTCTTCCTTTTCTACCTGTGTCTTGGTAAGCATGCTCTGGGTCTGGGATAGATTATCCTCCAAGGCTACATATTTCTTTTTAGATACACACGAAGCCAAAAGGGCTATGGAAAGGATACCTGCTACTGCTGATTTTTTCATTTTACCGTTCTTTTAAAATTTATACTGTGTTTCAATTACATTTACGGGAAAAATCGATGAACGGATGTTTAAGCTTTTCCTTTTTTGATTGATACGGAGCTTTTTTAGAATGTGAACAACTGGTATCGAGTGGATTGAATTCCAAAATTAAGCACATAAAAAAAGAGGCCAATTGGCCTCTTTACATGAATATAATTCCTTGAGGCTATGCCAGGGACAACGTATGAATCTAAGTAAGTCCATCAAAGAAGCAAGAATCGAGAACCAAGACAAAGAAATCTGGGCTTTTGGCGCAGGTTAGTTTCTTGGGCCTTGAAGTCCCGAAGGGTCGGGACGGTCTTGATTCTGACCCATCTGGATGACCCTTAGGTCTATAGATGGCTGTAATTAGGGATTCTTCATAATGGTATACTTTCCGCTATTCACATCCTCCGGTAAAACCTTTGGCGTTGAATTTGGTCTGCACGGAGCCCTGTCTAGATCCGGACTTTACTTGTATGGCAAGGTTGTTTTCTCCGCTACCATCCCGTTTGGGACTACAGTATTCAAAAAGGTAAAAGCTGTTGGCCCTTTCGGATACCTTATCGGAAATATCGTTAAAGGTTTCTTCTAGCTCCTCCTTGTTAACCGCAAATACGGAAGCGGTCTTTCCTATATCCGATAATACCTGTTCATCTATTTCACTTCCTAATCCAATACTAAAAAAGGAAATATTGGCATTGGCCTCATTTACTTTCTTTAAGGCCGCTGTCTCTGTAAAACGAGAAGCCTGATCGGTACCGTCTGTAAAAATTACTATCGAAGCAGCGCCAATATTGTCCTTGGCCGTTGTCGTTTTAATAAGTTCGGAAGCGATATCCGTCACCTTAATGACAGCTCCGTATAGGTCCGTAGAAGGATCTGTGCTAATATTCGTTGAAATACCATCTACGGCGGCGATCAACTCTGATCTGGAAGATGTGAGGTCGTTCAATAAATGTAGTTTGTTCTCACCATCAAACCAATAAATGGCCATTTGGTTTGACTCCTGACCTTCTTCCGGCATCACATTGTTTATAAAGCTGGTGCTGGCAATCTTAAGTTCCTGTAGGCTACTACTCAATACACTGTTGCTCAAATCTAATACTAATAGCGTATTGTTCTTAAATATCTGGGAATCGGGAGAAATACGAGCAAAGGCTTCTGAAGTGGATATGGTGTTGAAACAATCGTCGTTCCTGCCTTGTTCGTATATTGTAAACTGATTGGCTGTCAATCCCGAAACAGGACTACCGTTGGTATCGGACACTTTAAAAAATATAGAAACCTTGCCAGGTGCGGTTGTAAACTGATCTTGGATAGACAATACCAAATCGCCCTCATCCAAACCTAGGCATTTATCTACGGGCTTTCCCTGTCCAAGGCCTTCTCCCGGATTTAAGTTCAAACCAATATCATCGTCCGCATTTCCACAAGAGATAAATAGGGTAAGTACAAAAACAAAAGTCAAGGATTTAAAAATAGTATTCATAAACATACATTTTGAGTTCAACTAGCAGAACGGACAAACCTATATTTAAGTATGGCATAAATTTAAAATTATGTTAAAGATTGTTAAAGGGCGAAGGTTGAATCCAATGTTTTCTAATTTCAGCGAAATATAACAACAACCCACCATTTTCTCTAGCCTTGAAACAACTCGTTTTAGTTCTTGTAAGCCTATTTTTAGGAAGCTCGTTAGAAGCCCAAAAGAAAAATGCCGAATTTCAGTTGAACATAAAAAGGGCAACCGGTGCAATTACGATCGATGGCCTTGGCGATGACACCGCGTGGGGCAATACCGATGTAGCCAAAGACTTTTTCATGGTCTTGCCTATGGATGATGGCCTTGCCGTAAACACCTCGGAAATACGCATGGCCTACGACGATAAAAACATATATCTGTTGGCCATCTTTTATAATGAACAGAAAGGCAAAAATTTTGTGGAATCGCTTCGGAGGGATTTTGCCTTTGGAAAGAACGATAACTTTCTACTGTTCCTAGATCCGTTCAACAACCAGACTACCGGTTTTTCCTTTGGCAGCAATGCGGCCGGGGCCCAATGGGACGGTACCATGTTCGCCGGTGGTAAAGTAGACCTTAATTGGGATACCAAATGGATTTCCGAGGTTACGCAAGACGATGAAAAATGGATCTTTGAAATGGCATTGCCGTTCAAATCCATTAGATATGAGGCCGGTGTTACGGAATGGGGTATCAATTTTAGTCGGCTTGACCTAAAATCGAGCGAAAAATCGAGCTGGACTCCCATACCCAGACAATTTCCAACGGCTTCCTTGGCCTACACGGGCACGTTGGTATGGGACCAACCACCACCGGCACCGGGAACAAATTTTTCCATTATCCCTTATGTGCTGGGAAATGTGTCCCAAGAACTTGAAAATAATGGCAATCCTGAATATGAGGCAAAAGTGGGTGGGGACGTAAAATTCAGCCTTACCTCGTCCTTGAACCTAGATTTAACGGTAAATCCTGATTTTTCGCAAGTAGAGGTAGATCGGCAAATCACCAACTTAGACCGTTTTGAACTTTTTTTTCCAGAACGAAGGCAGTTCTTTTTGGAAAATAGCGACCTCTTCGCCAATTTCGGATATGATAACATTCGTCCCTTTTTCTCAAGAAGGATAGGACTTGGTGTCCCCATACAGGCCGGAGCGCGGATAAGTGGTAATTTGAACGAGAATTGGCGCGTTGGTCTATTGAACATGCAAACGGCCAGTATAGCCGAAACCGGTCTGCCCGGCCAGAATTTTGGAGTCCTATCGCTTCAAAGAAAAGTATTCAAACGCTCTAACATCGGTTTACTTTTAGTCAATAAACAGTCGACCAATTATCCAAGCGAAATCGATTCTATACAAGCACTTTACCCACAATTCAACAGAAATTTGGGAGTGGAGTATAATTTGGCTTCTTCCAATAACCTGTGGAACGGAAAGGCATTCCTTTTAAAATCGTTCGCCCCGGGGGATGATGGTAATGGGATTACCCAGGCAGCCAATATAGATTACAATAACAGGAAATGGAATTGGAGCTTTCGGCAAGAATGGGTCTCGGAAGACTATACGGCAGAGGTGGGCTTTGTTCCTCGAACGGGCTATGTAAGCCTTAGTTCATCCGCAGGTCATGTTTTTTTTACAAAAAACAGTAAATTGGTGAGCCATGGGCCTGTCTTGAATTTTAGGTACTTTTTCAATGAGTCCTTTAAGCAAACGGACCGGACGAATTTTTTACAATATAATTTTGACTTTCGTAACCGGAGCAATGTATTCTTTTTTGTTTCGGATGATTATGTGGAACTACTTGCCCCATTTGACCCCACCAGATTGGATAAAGAGGAGTTGGCAGCAGGCACCAAGCATAATTGGAACGCTTTTGGTTGGGTATTTAATTCAAGACCGCAGAGTCTTTTTACCTTTAGTTTTGAGGGTAGGACGGGCGGTTATTATCTGGATGGGAATCGTACCAGTTTATCCACCGAATTGGGGTATCGGTTTCAGCCCTACGTAAGCCTGAGCGCAAATTTAAACTACAATCATATTGGCCTACCGGCACCCTGGAATACTTCTGAATTTTGGCTCGTTGGATCCGAGGTCGATATTACGTTTACCAACAAAGTATTTTTTTCCAATTTATTCCAATACAACGAGCAAACGGGCAATCTTAATGTGAATTCCAGGTTTCAATGGAGATACAGTCCGGCTTCGGACCTCTTCTTGGTTTACACCAACAATTATTTCATTGAGCCCTTGGAAGGACGTAACTGGGGTCTGACCTTAAAATTCAATTACTGGTTCAACCAGTAAAGGCTTCCGTAAGAAAGTATGATTTGAACCGTAGGCTTCATTCAAAATGTGGTAACTTGTAGGACATGACGCATGAGTTTAAAAGAATAGTGAATGCCTACCTCTTGGAGCGAGAAAAGGGCTTAAATTGTGTTTTAGCTTCTGTGGTAGCCTTGGACGGTTCCTCTTACAGGAGACCTGGCGTCCGTATGCTTATTTCCGAAAATGGAAAGCTGACAGGGGCGGTAAGCGGCGGCTGCGTGGAGAAGGAAGTCGTCTTCCAAGCTGCGAGCGTTTTTCAAACCGGAACTCCCAAAATGATGACCTATGATGGGCGTTTTCGCTTGGGTTGTGAAGGAATTCTCTTTATTTTATTGGAGCCCTTTGAGTTGGATGAAGGTGTTTTACAAACTTTGGAAACTACTTTTCGTGAAAGAATCGATTTTAAGATCAACTCCCAATATAAAAAGGAATACGGCGTATTTGAAGATTTGGGTTCTTATTTGAATATAAATGGTTTACACATTCCGCTACGACCTAGTTTAAATGTTAGTTCCCAAATGGAACTTTTTGGGCAGGACTTGAAACCCGTTTATAAATTGGTCATCATTGGCGGTGAAAATGATGCCGTAAAATTATCGTATTTGGCCTTAGGTCTAGGATGGGAGGTGGTGGTCGCAACCGTACCTTCTGAAGATAAAATGAAGAGCGACTTCGAAGGGGTGCATGAACTATGGAACGTGGTACCCGATGCTTTACCTGTCGGTAACATCGATGCACAAACGGCCGTGGTGCTCATGACCCATAGCTATGTTAAGGATTTAAAATACTTGAAAGCGCTCAAAGACTCGAATCCCATGTATTTTGGACTCTTAGGCCCAACAAAACGGAGGGAAAAGTTGTTTGGGGAGTATATGGAATTATATCCCGATGACGATTTTGAGTTTTTTGAATCGATTCACGGGCCAGCGGGACTAAACATTGGCGCAGAGGCACCCGAAGAAATTGCCATAGCCATCCTTTCGGAAATTCTTGCCGTTATCCGAAATCAACAACCCATGATGCTAAAGGATAAAAACCAAGGGATTCACAATTGAACGATACCCATAGCATAGCGATTTTAATTATGGCCGCTGGGCAATCTTCCCGCATGAAGGACATAAAGCAGCTGTTGCCTTGGAAGGGCAGCAATTTGTTGTTACATACCTTAAACACAGTATTGGAAGTGCAAAAAAAGGATATTTATATGGTGTTGGGAGCCAATACCGATACTATTATCGCACAAGCGCAATTGGAATCGCAGCCCGTGACCATTATAAAAAACGACAAATGGAAAAACGGACTTGGAAGCAGTATTTCCCGCGGTGTAGCTTATATTTTAGATCGGCAAAAGAATGTTTCCGGTATCTTGGTATGTTTGGCGGACCAACCATTATTGTCCAGTGCCTATTACAAAGAGATGCTTCATGTTTATAAAACCGATAAAGTGCCTATTGTGGCTACCGGCTATCCAAATAAGTCGGGCGTTCCTGCGGTTTTTAATAGCGATGTCGCAAGGGAATTAATAGCTTTGAAGGAAGATTACGGAGCGAAACATCTCATGGCCAAATACAAGAATAAAATGGTAGTTTTGGACGCAGGCGAACAAATCATGGATATTGACACCCCCGAAACCTATTCCGCCCTATACAAAAAGCATAACTTCTAAGAAAAATGAATAGAAACATCCTTTTTAAAAATATCATTATTGGCAGTATCGTATGCATGGGTTCACTTTCATCCTTGGAAGCTCAGGAAATGAGTTTTGAAGAGTACAATCCTGTGTCTACACTAGCAGTTCCCGGCAAGGAGATTTCAAGTGCAAAGTTTCGCTTTATCGATATACACAGCCATCAAAACGACATGTCAATTGAAAAACTCGCCAGTCTGCTCAAAGATATGGAGGCCTTGAACGAAGGTATTATGGTCAACCTCAGCGGTGGCTCCGGAGCCGATCTAAAAAGCAAGGTAGATAATATTGAGAAAAGCTTTCCTAACCGCTTTGCCGTATTTGCCAATGTTGATTTTGAAGGTGTAGGTACTGTAAATTGGGGCCTAAAAGCGGCCGAACAACTGGAAAAAGATGTGGAAAACGGCGCAAAGGGACTCAAAATATTTAAAAGTCTTGGGCTGCGCAATAAAGATATAAACGGAAATAGAATAGCCATAGATGATGCGCGTTTAGACCCCATTTGGGCGAAATGTGGCGAATTGGGCATTCCGGTGCTCATTCACGCCGCCGACCCCAAATCTTTCTGGGACGATTTGGACAGTACCAACGAACGGTGGTTGGAACTAAAAACCCGCCCGAACAGGAAAAGGTCGGCCACCGATCCTGCACCTTGGGAGCAGATCATACAAGAACAACACAATGTGTTTAAAAAACATCCAAAAACTAACTTCATCAATGCACACATGGGTTGGTATGCCAATAATCTGGGCAAGCTGGGCGGACTTATGGACGAAATTCCCAATATGTATGTGGGTATTGCGGCGGTCATAGCCGAATTGGGACGACAGCCCCAAAATGCACGGGCGTTTTTTATAACCTACCAAGATCGGATACTATTTGGAAAGGATAGCTGGAACCCCGAAGAGTTCCCTACCTATTTTAGGGTCTTGGAAAGCAACGACGAGTATTTCCCGTACTATAAAAAATACCATGCGTTCTGGGCCATGTACGGTTTGGACTTGCCAGATGAGGTATTGAAAAAAGTGTACTACAAAAATGCCCTGAAAATAGTCCCTGGGCTAGATGCTTCGCTTTTTGAGTAGCGCAGCTTATTCTTTAAAGGAGTTCGCAGCTATCATCCACCCACTTTTGCACGTCTTGAAATATACTACAAGAGTACTCTTGCTTCACAAGGGATGGGGTCTTTTTGTTTTTGGTCAATGCAGCTATTTCAGGATTCAAGAATTGCATAGGTTGGATTTTAAAAATATAACGCATTGGCATTTAGCTTGTTGTTTATCGATGTTGAAAAATGACGTAAGTTTTATGTGATTTTTTGCCGATCGTTGCTACCTATTCCAAAACCAAACTACCAAATGGCTAGTGAAACAGAATTTACTGGATTGATACGGGAGCACCAAGGGCTGCTATTCAAAGTGGCCTCGGTATATACAAACTCGACACTTGACCGGGATGACCTCTTTCAGGAAATCGTTTATCAATTATGGAAAAGCTTTGATTCCTTTAGGGGAGAATCAAAAATTACCACTTGGATGTACCGCGTGGGAATGAATACGGCTATTTCCCACTTAAAAAAGTCCAAAAGAAGTGCAGTAACCGTCCCTCTGTCGGCCGCAATTGATTTAGGGGTTACTGCCTTGGACGACCTTCAAGAAGAACGTTTGAAATTACTTCATCAATATATTCAACAACTAAATACCCTTGAAAAAGGCCTCATGCTACTATTGTTAGAAGGAAAAAATTATCACGAAATAGCAGAAATAACGGGTTTGACAAGCTCTAATGTGGGCACACGGATTTCCCGCATCAAAAAAAAACTGAAAAATAATATGATAAAATCCTAAGGTATGGAACTGGAAGAACTACAACTGGCTTGGACCAAAATGGGCAGGGAATTGGAAGAGCAAAAGAAACTTACAAATGAGATTATTATGGAAATGACACGTACCAAGTATCGAAACAAGTTTAGAAAAACATATAATTACGAAACCATAGGAACTATAATGTGCCTTGGTATCGCACTATACATACTATTTCATTTTGATACTTTGGATACTTGGTATCTTCAAGTATGCGGAATAATTACCTTGGTTTTTCTTGTCGTGATGCCATTATTGGTGCTTTCGGCCTTAAAACAAATTAAAGGTTTGGATATTCTAAGGGCAACCTATACCCAGAACCTTATCAACTTTACTAAAGCCAAGACTCGTATATTACGTTTGCAACAGATCAGTATTGGCTTAGGATTTGTGATGGTGTTGGTCGTAGTCCCTGTATCGGCAAAAATTTTCAACGATAAGGATGTTTTTTTATCGCCATTGCATTCAGGACAATGGATGGGGCTTACCGTTGTTCTTATAGCGATGATACTTTTCTCCAGGTGGGGATATAGAAGTTACCAGAAGATTACGGATTCCGCTGCTTTGTTATTAGAGGATTTAAAGTAGTATTTATAGTTCCAGACTTAGCTTACTTGAAAATAAGGGTAAAATTTTAAACTTAAAGTGATTTTTTATACCCTAAGTTTCTTTCAATCTATCCAATCCGCCCAAAACCAAAAGCGTATGGCGTATGGCGAAACGCGCCAAGCAAACAATATCACTCCGTCAATTTTTTCTGTATATAGTTGAGAATCAACATCCAGTTCATTTTGAGTAGGAGGGAAGCCGTGGGTACATTATCATCCTCTATGGCCGAAATGATGGCTTCATGCTGATTGTCGGATTTGTTGTAAAAGAAATCGTCCTTCATAAAGGCGCGCTCGTAAAAGAAAATTCTAGTTTTTAGGTCATTCAGCAACTGCAGTGCCAGCTCGTTATCAAAACCTTGGGTCAGCAAGCGATGAAACTCCATATCTGCCTGAATTCTAGTTATGGCGTCCGCGGCGTTTTCAAAAACTTCCTGTTGTTGTTTTAGATCTAAGATGTCAACGGCGCTAAACTCCCTATTTTCAATGGCCATGACTTCTAAACTGGCCACGAGTCCGTATAGGTCTTCGGCCTCGGTTACGTCCAACTCGGCAATGATAAAACCTCGGTTGGGAATCGCTTCAATAATACGTGCTTGCTGTAGCTGTGCCAAAGCCTCTCGAATAGGTGTCACGCTAAGATTCAAGGCCCTGGATACCGCCGCTAAATTGATTGTCTTCCCTAAGGCAAGCGTGCCGGTCGTCATTTCTTTTAATAGGTGATCCCGCACCTGATCCCTCAAATTTATTTTTTTGGCCATAAGGCAAAGATACTGAATCGTATACGATTTTTAGGAAGGTAGTTCATCGAAAGTATTTGTTAGCCTTGTAATCGTGTACACTAACTACACGTATTTTGCGTTAAACGGCTACATAATCTAAACAATGAACTTATGAGAAATTCAATAGTTAGCTATAAAAATGTGTTCGTTTTATTCATAGTTGCCGCTATTACCTTTAGCTGTAGCACGGACGAAGACAAAATGGATGACAATTTAAACAATACCGTACTAACGGCAGATGAATTGCAGCTGGTCTTGGAAACCGATCAATTATCCGGTGTTGTCGATACCTTACTTTCCGAACTCTACATGAACAATGGCGCAACTGGAAAAAGTGCTGAGACTGGGGAATGTTATACCACCGAATATTCGGATACCGGATACACAGTAACCTTTGATGACTGTACCTTAAATGAAACGGATACTGTAAGCGGTACCTTAAGTGTTGCCTATGGTTCAAATGGCGAAAACACCTCTTTTGCGGCTACCTATAGCGATTTTTTCGTGAACGGTGCTGAGCTAAACGGCACAAGAAGTTTTCTACTTGTTGGCGAGGCCAATGGGAACTCCCTGTCTTTTTCCGTTACGAGTGACATGGATATGGTATGGGCAGATGGCACTATAGTCGCTGAAAGCGGCAACCGTGCATTCGGCTTTAGCATTGGGGACAGCTTGGAGGACATCGCGGTTACTTTGAACGGAAACTGGAACCTAGCGGTAGGAGCGGATGTTTACAAAGTTACCATTACCGATACCTTGGAAACGAACATAGCTTGTAGTTATATATCCGAAGGAAAAATGACATTGGATAAGAACGGACTAGTAGTCCTAGTAGATTTTGGTAATGGTACTTGTGATGATGGCGTTACGATTACCTATCCCAACGGAACCACGGAAGAAATTTCCTTAAAGGACTGATTTCTTAAATAGAATCTATAAAAAAGGATATGATTGTTGAGGTCATATCCTTTTTTTGTTTCACTCTGTATAAATTATTGATCGATGATATACAAAAGATGATATTGCTACACTTTTAACAGCTGAAGAGTAGACGGGCAAACCGCTTGAAAGAAATGCCTGAACATTCTTATTGCAAATGGTTTTTTATAAAGACTTTATCACTACCTAGATTTTTGAAAACTAGAGGTTGGTATTAGTAGTACAGCGCAATAGTTAAATGCTATATTGATCTACAGGATATATCGCTTTAGTTACGGACTTTTCCCCCGCCATATTCGTATGCTGAAACCGATATAAGTCCTTATAATGGATAGCAATCGCTAAAAAGGAAAAAATTAGGAGCTAAAGCAAGAATTGCCCGAATACTTAACACACGTTTTTATCAAATAATCCAAATACATAATGTATCTTTGTTGCCGTTTTAAAGGGATGCTGAACAATCTTGCATTGAACTTAAGATGGAATTGCCTTATAGTCCTCAACTATAACCTTCCATAAATACAGTCAACAATTTACTTCTATTTATCTCAAAAGACGGATTAAAAAAAATTTAAAATTACGAATGGCAAAATCGCAACAGACATTTAACAAAACTGAAAAAGAAAAAAAGCGTTTAAAAAAGCGTGAGGAAAAAAAGAAGAAAATGCTTGCTAGAAAGGCAGAAGCAAAGGAAAGTGGAACCTCGGGCATACCTTTGGCGTATGTCGACTTCAACGGCAATCTAGTGGATACGCCACCAGATCCGTCTATGAGAGTAGAGATAGACGCAGAGGACATTATTTTGGGTATTCCTAAGAAAGAGGAGGGAGACGTAGAGGAGTTTGATCCTGTGCGTAACGGTAAAGTTTCCTTTTTCGATTCTTCTAAAGGATTTGGTTTTATTATCGATACTGAAAACAACGAGAAGTACTTTGTGCATGTCAGCGGTCTTATAGATGAGATTTTTGAAAATGATAAAGTGTCCTACGAGTTGGAAAAAGGCATGAAAGGTATGAATGCCGTTCGTGTGAAGAAGATTTAGTTTTAGTTCTCCTTAACCCAAAATATAAGTATGGCCAAACGAAGCACACTTCTTATCGTATTGGCCTTTTTTTCGATCTATGTTATTTGGGGAGCTACCTATCTCCTTAACAAGATTGCGGTAACGGAGCTTCCTGCGTTCATGCTTGCGGGTATACGATTTGTTGTAGCCGGACTCTTAATTTTTACTATTGCCAAGCTATCCGGGCGTTCCCTTAAAATTTCCAAAAAACAATTAGGCAATACCATTATTGCAGGCTTCCTGTTTCTGACCTTTGGGAATGGGGTAGTGGTCTGGGCGCTAAAGTTTGTGGACAGCGGTTTCGCTGCCCTGGAAATCTCTGCCCAGCCTTTGGTTGTATTATTGCTTATGCTAATTTTGCAGGGTAAGAAAATTCAGCCTATGTCACTTGTTGGGGTTGGCCTGGGCATTTTAGGTATTTACCTTTTGGTAAGTCAAAATCAGATTATAAAGCAAGAAGGTGCCGTTTTGGGTATGGTACTTATTTTTGCATGTATGCTCAGCTGGGCTTACGGTAGCCTTTTTGTGGGCAAGGCAGATTTACCTCCAAATTATTTTGTGAATACTGGATACCAGATGTTTACGGGAGGCATCATGCTATTTATCGTCAGCCTTATCCTAGGGGAGCAATGGATTTCACCTTTGGAATGGAGTACACGCGTGCAATGGTCCATGTTCATGCTGATTATTTTTGGCAGTATCGTAGCTTTTACGGCATTTAATTATTTATTGCGCGTGGTTTCTCCCGAGAAAGTGGCTACATCGTCCTATGTAAACCCCATCATAGCCATGCTGTTGGGCTGGTATTTTCTAAAAGAACAGGTCACGGAGCAATCGGCAATAGCTGCTATAGTTCTGCTCACTGGTGTTTATTTTATCAATACGACCAAGAAACTGACCTTGTTTTCCAGATTTGCTTCCCCGAAAACAAAAGTTTAATCAAAATCGGTATGCGTTAGTGGCCGTACTTCCCCTTCTGCCATAGCTTCCAACATAATAGTTCCTATACGCACCCTAATGAGTCGCACCGTCGGAAAACCCACGGCTGCTGTCATTTTACGTATTTGTCTAAACTTTCCTTCGGTCAAAAATATTTTTATCCAGGAAGTCGGCCGGTGTGCACCTATCCGTAATTTTGGGCTTGGCGGCGGCAGGGTATCTGGTTGGTCGATTATAGACGCCTTACAGGGTTTTGTTATATAAACACTTCCAAAGACTCCTATGGATACGCCATTTTGCAATTGTAGCATCGCGGCATCGGTTATAAGGCCATCCAACTGAGCCCAATATTCTTTTTCTATGCCGCTGCCATTGATATGATCACTTAGCTTGCCATCGGTGGTCAAGAGCAACAATCCTTCCGACGTTTCATCCAAACGTCCCACAGACATAATGCCTTCTGGAAAGGCATACAGTTCGGATAAGAATCTCTTTTTTCGTAACTGGCGTTCCTCTGCAGATGTGAACTGACTCAATACCCCAAAGGGTTTGTATACTTTGTAATGCTGATGATTCTTGTCCATAAAACGAGCTGCAAAGATAGCTAAGGTTTTGAAGCTAGTTTATAACTATTCACTAACATGATTGCTTGTCATCCTTTTTTAATTAGGTGTAAAGGGTGCGAGCTTTAATGAAAATCAGTCTTGAGTCTATTTTAGAGCTTTCAGTCCCTTGTGGCGATATATTGGTCGGGCTGTTGCTGCTTTTCATCCTAATCATTAGTATATAGGCACTTAAGATCGTATCTTTGCATCCCTCCGAAAAAGAAAACATGTTAGAGACAATTTTTGAGTTACAAGAGCGCAAAACCGATAAGGAACTCTATAGTTACCAGCAAGGTGCCCTTGAGAATATTTTTGAAAAATTTGATAATGAACGGGAAGATTTTCACTTGCTGTACCAATTACCGACTGGTGGTGGAAAAACGGTTATTTTTTCTGAAATTGTAAGGCAATACCTTAAAAATCACACTAAAAAGGTCTTGGTAATGACCCATAGGGTGGAACTTTGTAACCAGACCTCTACGATGCTTACCAGTTTCGGAGTCGTAAATAAAGTGGTGAATAGCAAGGCAAATTTAGATGACCATGAGCGCTACAGTTGTTATGTAGCCATGGTAGAAACCCTTAACAATAGACTTAACGACGATAAGCTGGATATCTCGGACGTTGGCCTGGTAATTATAGATGAGGCTCACTACAACTCCTTTACCAAGCTATTCAAATTTTTTGAGAACGCATTTTTATTGGGCGTAACGGCGACACCGCTAAGTTCCAATAAGGATTTGCCCATGAAGGGCAATTATGACGAGCTTATTACGGGGGAATCCATAGAAAACCTCATTGAGAACGAATTTTTGGCAAGTGCGGAAACCTATCAATACGATATGGGGCTAACCTCGTTGGAAGTCGGTTCCAACGGCGATTATACGGTAAAATCCTCCGCAGATCTGTATACGAGTCCCGCCATGCTCAACAAGCTTTTGGAGGCTTACAACAAACATTCTAAGGGAAAAAAGACCTTAATTTTCAATAACGGTATAGAGACATCTATACAAGTGTATTATACGTTTCAAAATGCAGGGTTACCCATCATGCATCTGGACAATACCGCGACCAAAAAACAACGGAAACAAATATTAAAATGGTTCAAGGAAACGCCAAACGCCATACTAACCTCCGTAAGCATTCTAACCACAGGTTTTGACGAACCTACCATAGATTCCATTATCCTAAACAGAGCAACTAAATCACTTACGCTTTATTATCAGATGATCGGTAGGGGGTCGCGTATTCTCAACAATAAGTCCAAATTTACCGTCATTGATCTTGGAAACAACATTTACCGTTTTGGGCCTTGGGGTGCAGATTTGGATTGGCAGGCCATTTTTAAATCGCCTAATTATTATATTGATAGAATTAAGGACGACGAAGACATAGAAAGCACCTTTAAGCATGATCTTTCCGATGACATAAAAGAGGAATTTTCGAAGTCTGAGAATACTTATTTTGACATTCAGGAAACGTATGAAAGTGCCACCTTTGCGGGAGAATCCTCTAAAGTGGTATTGGAACAGTCCATTGCCCATCATGCCTATATTTGTATAGAAAATAGCGAGGATCTATACGATGCGCTAGCTTTAGCAAAATTGTTGAAGGAAGATATTGACAACCGCATACAGGTCTACGCAAAATGTATTAGTAAGAGCACGTATAACTTTCTCAGCTGGCTTAAGGACGACTATCAAAAGAAATTGAACGCTTATTTACGCGAGAATTTTGATACTGTTTTTGAAGATATTCACGGTTATCTGCCGGAGGATTGAACTTGACAAATACAAGTGTCAAGTTCAAGTGTTAAGTTCAAGTTCTAGTGTCAAATTCAAACTTGCTTACCATTAGCATGCTACAAGAAATGTTTTCTGCGCTAAACGGTATTGGTATTTCGATTTTCTTTTTACTGTTCAGTTACCTACTTTTTTAACGTCAAGTTCAAGTATCAAGTTCAAAAATGGCTTTATGCCATGCGCTTTATGCTATCCACAATTAATTGAACAGAACAACAGAAACCTGAAAAAAATGCTTTGTGCTTTTCGCCGTGCGCTACAATTCTTATTTAACTATCTCTTGGCTCAAAGCTCTAGGCTTTTGGCTCCCTCCTATGGCGGACAAGCTTTGACTCATTAACTTTTTCACTACCCTCCAGCGTCTAAAATCTACCCTCTACAAGCCACCCTCCATTTTTCTAATTTTACTATTCCCTATTAGGTAACGGCTAACCGCCTACTGCTACTACCCACTTTTTACTGTTTAATACTTACTACTTAAAGGACACGAGCATCGAGCATCCAAATTTTCTCTATGCTCTTTTCTTTTCTCTCTGCTCTTTTAAAACCGATACAATTCTTATTTTTACAAGCATGAAAAAGGACATCAAAATTGCTATAGTCGGTGCTGGGGTAAGCGGATTGGTTGCAGCCCAAGTGCTAGAATCCCAAGGATATTACCCAACCGTCTATGAAGCCTCGGATAGGGCAGGAGGGCGAGTAAAGACCGATGTGGTCGAGGGCTATCAGCTAGATCATGGTTTTCAGGTCTTGTTGGATGCCTATCCCATGGCTCAAAAGTATTTGGAGTATAAACCTTTGGAGCTCGGTAAATTTTTAGCTGGAGCAGCGGTATTTAAAAATGGAAAGGAAGTCACGCTGGGAGATCCCTTGCGTAATATTTCGCTATTGTTGCCCACACTCTTATCGGGCATTGGGACTTGGAGCGATAAATGGAATATTTTTACCTTGAACAGGGAACTCAAAAAAAAGTCGCTCGAAGCGATTTTTGCCGAGCCGGAAACAAGCACCTTAAGCTATTTGAAAAACAAGGGGTTTAGCGATGCCATCATCAATGATTTTTTCAGACCTTTTTTTAGCGGTATCTTTTTAGAGCCCAATTTAAGCACTTCGTCAAGAATGTTTCAGTTTGTGTACAAAATGTTCGGTACGGGAAATGCGGTACTACCAAAAGCAGGTATCGAGGCCATTCCAAAACAATTGCTTTCAAAATTATCCAAAACGAACCTTGTTTATAACACTAAAATCACCATTTGTTTGGATGGAAAATTAGTTTTTACCGATGGAAAAGAACTAATGGTAGATTATACCATCATAGCGACCGAAGCATCCGACTTAGTGCCCAATCTCAGAAATCAGGAGTTACTTTGGAAATCTTGCGATACCCTCTATTTTAAAGCCAAGGAGCGCAGTATTCAAAAACCCTTGATCGGATTGATAACCGATTCCGAGGCGCTCATAAACAATATTTTTTACCATTCCTCCCTGTCCATGGCCCATAAGGGCGTGGCGCAATTGTTATCGGTTACTGTTGTAAAACCGCATACCTTAAACGAAAAAGAACTGGTGCAGCAAGTAAAGAAGGAACTCGCTTCCTTATGTCATATTACGGATGCTACTTTTTTAAAGCGATACCAGATAAAAAGAGCGCTACCGGATATATCTAACATACAGTACGAAATGGCACCGTCCGAAACCCGATTGACGCCCAAAACATTTTTGGCAGGCGACCAGCATTTAAACGGTTCCTTAAATGCGGCCATGCTGAGTGGGGAACTAGCAGCCAAGGCAGTTTTGGAGGCGATTACGGAGACTATCGTAGGTTAGTTTTCGTACTTTTATTTTTTAATGAACTTTAAAGTCGGCTATGAAAAGAAGAACCTTCGTCAAAAATTCCGGATTACTGTTATCCGCCAGTATCTTACCAACGCCATTATTTTCATCCGTAGTAAAGCCCAAATATAAAATGGGGCTGCAAGCGTTCACGATCAGGGATGCCTTGGCAAAAGACCTTATTGGAAGTTTGAAGACGGTAAAAACCTTGGGCTATGAAGACTTGGAACTTTACGGATTTGATGCCGAACAAATCGCCTATTATGGGTATAAAGCCAGGGATTTTAAAAATTTGTTAGACGATTTGGGATTAACTTCGTCTAGCTGCCACTATGGCTTTACGGATTATGTAAATGCTTCTAAGGCCGACCTCTCGAAGTTTGTGGATACTTGCATTACGGGTGCGTTAACCTTGAAAAATAGTTATATTACATGGCCTTGGATGGCACCGGAACATAGAACCCTAGAAATCTTTGAACGCTTGCCGGAGCTGTTAAATAGCATTGGCGAGCAAGTGAACCAAGCTGGCTTGGGCTTTGCCTATCACAATCACGATTTTGAATTTCAAACTTATGGCGACACTACCGGTTTTGACAGGATTGTCAAAGGAACCGACCCTACCCTCGTCAAGATTCAACTAGACCTGTATTGGGCTGTGCATTCAGCCAAAAAAAGCCCCCAAGAACTCATAGCCATGGCTCCCGAACGTTTTGTGATGTGGCATATTAAGGATATGGACAAAGTAACACGGGATTATAGCGAACTGGGTAATGGCTCTATAGATTATAGTGCAATGCTCCCCAAATTGGATATGTCCGGTTTGGAGTTTTTCTACTTGGAACAGGGCGGTAATTTCGCGCAAAATTCCATGCAAAGTATTACGGACAGCGCTTATTTCTTTCAAAAGACCTTACAGCGGTTTTTATAATAGAGCAGTGTAGGTATTATGCTAGCGATCGATTTGCTTTATTTCCCAAAGAGGTGGATTTCTTATGCGACTGGAAAATGGTCTTTTTGGGGATGAAATATAAGTAAGTAGAAGCATCTACCCGTTACGAAAGTGCGGTAATTTTAGCCCTCTTTTCCCCTCCCGATAGATGGTACCGGAACTTAAGTGGTAAGAACATAAACCATCTTGGTTACCTTCGAGGGTTAGGGTAAAACCACAGGATTTCTGGCCAGTGGTGAATAGAAGTTACAGTAGGTTGATCAAATTTGAATAGCTAGAATCTATTTCTATCCCAACAAACGCATCTGCGTTACTAATTAGACAAATCGCATCAATTAAACTTGCAAGTATGCATCATCTTTATATGATAAGAAAATCATCATAAAAGATAGTAAATATGGAACAAGTGTTAGTAGTAGGTGCAACCGGAACAACAGGTAAGAAAATAGTCGATCTTCTAAAAGCCTCCCAATATTTTGAGCCGGTGGCCATGGTCCGAAAGGAGCAGGATTTGGCTCAGTTTATGAACAAAGGAATAGCAACCCTGCTAGCAGATTTGGAGGAAGATGTTTCGGATACGGCAAAGGGTATGGATAAAGTGGTTTTTGCGGCAGGTTCAGGTGGAAAAAAGGTAGTGGAAGTCGATCAAGAAGGCGCAAAGAAAATGGTTGATGCCTCTAAAGCGCATCACATCAAGAAATTTGTCATGCTAAGTTCCATGGGAGCGGATAAACCTGAAAAAGCGGAGGGTTTACAGGAATACTTGGAAGCTAAACATAAGGCAGATGCCTATTTACGGCAAAGTGAACTTACGTACACTATTGTGCGCCCGGGCAGTCTAACCAATGATGAAGGAACTGGTAAGATTCAACTGGCAAAATCCTTGAATACTTCGGGCTCCATTAGTCGGGACGATGTTGCCCAAACCTTGGTGCGCGCCCTTCACGATGATGCCCCAAAAAATACCACTTTTGAAATTCTCGAAGGAGATACCCTCATCGGGAAAGCTATGGAGATGGATGCTTAAGATGGTCAGGATATCCCATTGTATTTTATTAAAAAAATCTAAAAAACAATATGAAAAACGTATTAAAAGCCTTTCAAGGTAAAAATTTATCCCTCGATAACAGAGTAGTAATGGCACCCATGACCCGAAACAGGGCGGACAATCCCGAGAACAGTCCAACCGCGGAGCTGCAAGGGGTATATTATGCACAAAGGGCTTCGGCCGGATTACTTATTACCGAAGGCTCGCAGGTATCCAAAGAAGCCGTTGGGTATATCAATACGCCCGGAATCTATTCCAAAGAACAGACTGCGGGTTGGAAAGACGTTGTGGAAAAGGTACATGAAGCAGGTGGTAAAATCTATATCCAATTATGGCACGTGGGGCGCATGTCCCACCCAGATTTTCACTACGGAGCTTTACCCTTGGCACCTTCCGCTATCAATCCGAAAGCAGAAGTATATACTACAGAAGGATTCAAGGATACCGTTACGCCCAAGGAAATGACACAAGAGGGTATTGATAGGACGATAGCCGATTTTAGACATGCAGCCAAGAATGCGGTTGTAGCGGGATTTGATGGTGTGGAGATTCACTCTTCCAATGGGTATTTGTTCCACCAATTCTTTAATGCGACCTCCAATCAGCGAACCGATGCGTACGGTGGAAGTAAGGAAAATAGAGCCCGATTCTTTTTTGAAGTATTGGAGGCTGTCCAAAAAGAAATTCCGTCCTCCAAAATAGGAGCACGTTTTAATCCTTCGTTACATGGCATGTTCGGCATGGAAATGGATGAAGAAACCATTCCCACTTTTGAATATCTAATGGATAAGCTCAATGAGTACGATTTGGCATACGTGCACCTATCGGAACCCTTTACCGATGTATCGGATATTTCCTATGCAGTGACCGATATCGCTAAACATTTCAGGCCTATTTACAAGGGAACTTTAATGATCAATGGCGGTTTTGATGAGCAAAATGCAAACAAGGTAATAGGGGAAGGACATGCAGATTTGGTTTCCTTTGGAAAATTATACATCTCAAATCCAGACCTCGTAGAACGTTTTGAGCAGGATGCGGATATGGCGGAATGGGACAATGACACCTTTTATACGCCCGGCAAAAAAGGCTATACGGATTACCCTACCTCAAAAAAAGAAGCGAAGGTTTGATTAGAGGTTAAGGAACGATGAAAATTTGTACGGTCTTAAATTGAATTTTAATGTGGTTGCGAGTCACTTTCCACTACATGACGTTGCAGAAGGCTAAAGACCGATGATTAAATAACGAATATTTGGAGTGTAAAGGATGAAACAACGCATCATTTACACTCCTCTTTTCTTTCTAACATTTTAGGAAGAAAAGGACATAAAATTCGTAGTTTCGCGCCCAACATAAAATCGGCTATATACCGCATAGACCTACACCAAGTAACTTGTTTTTAAATGGAAACTAATAAAACATAATTGTTGCAGTAGTAAAGCCACACATAGCATTTAAGCCTAATAATTTTGGAATGGAAAATACCAAATCGATTACTAGTGAAGAGGTCGATATCAATGATGTTCATAGCGCTATTGACCTACTGGAAGCATTGGTAATCGATACCGATAAAATTTTCGAGATACCTAAGGACCTAAGAATAGCCCTGATCAAGGCAGCCGGACAGTTATCAAGACCCAGCCGAGAAGAATTTTCCAGACGCACGAAAGACGCTAAAAAAGCGGCGAAACGAAAGCAGGCCGCCAAGGATAAAAGTGCGCGAAACGAGACCGGTATACGCTATGCACGGGAAAACCCCATATTTGAGGCACCAAAATTACTGAGCGCGGCAGATTTGGAACAAAAAGACACCTTAAAACTGGAATCCCCAAGGGACTGTTACGTTTGTAAAGCCAAATTTGACACCTTACATCATTTTTACGATACCATGTGTACCGAATGTGGCGATCTAAACTATCTAAAACGCTTTCAAACGGCCAATGTAAAAGGACAGGTTGCGATAATTACGGGTTCCCGTTTAAAAATAGGCTACCACATTACGCTTATGTTGTTGCGTGGCGGTGCTACAGTTATTGCTACCACGCGGTTTCCCGTAGATTCCGCCTTGAGGTTCTCTAAGGAGGCCGATTTTATGGCATGGGGACATCGCCTGCATATTCACGGCTTGGATTTAAGACATATCCCCAGCGTTGAAATATTCTGTAACTATATAGAGCAGAAGTATGACCGTTTGGATATTCTCATAAATAATGCCGCACAAACAGTTAGGCGACCTTCCGGGTTTTATGCCCACTTAATAGCGAATGAAGAAACGCCTTTGGAGCATCTGCCCAAATTCGCAAAGGACCTCTTGGCGAACCATAGCGACTGTTTAGAAGAACTTAGGGGAATTACGGCAAGTGTTTCCTCAAATAAAAATATGCCGGTCTCCTGGCACGGGCCGGAGCCGGGCATAGGACTTAGTGCCTCCGCCAAGCTCTCACAGATTCCCTATAGTTTTGATGCAAGTCTGGTGTCCCAAGAAGTTTTTCCCGAAGGCGAACTCGATGCCGATCTGCAACAGGTGGACTTACGTAAAACCAACAGTTGGCGTTTAAAATTGGGCGCCATAGAGACCACAGAAATGGTAGAGGTGCAGCTGGTAAATTCGATTGCTCCCTTTGTATTGTGTAACCGCTTATCGGAACTCATGAAAAAGGAGAACACCGGGCAAAAACATATCATCAACGTTTCCGCCATGGAAGGAAAGTTCCACCGATTCTTTAAGGAAGCGCGACATCCGCATACCAATATGGCAAAAGCTGCATTAAATATGTTAACGCATACGGCCGCAGGGGAGTTGGCAAAAGATGGCATTTACATGAATGCCGTAGATACCGGATGGGTAACGGATGAAGATCCCGCTGAACTGGCGAAAATGAAACAGGAAGTACACGATTTTCAACCACCATTGGATATTGTAGATGGTGCGGCTAGGGTTATGGATCCATTATTTGATGGCATCAAAACGGGAAAACATTGGTGCGGGAAGTTTTTAAAGGATTATTTTCCTATTTCGTGGTAAGCAAATAGCTCATCTAAATCGGAATAACAATATTGACTTGGGCACTTAGTCAATAATTGTTGGAGTCAAACGACAAAGTTGGGCTAAAGTTAAGAAGACGGAAATACCAAGTAATCTTGGCCTTATACAATTCCTTAGCTTATGGGTGTTGCCTGTTATTGATTAAAAGCCTAAGTCGGTACTATTGTACTATTTTTCATTATAAAAAAAGGTAATTGCAATTTAAGTAAGGAACACAGCGATGCGATGTTTGTTTTAATGGAACCACTGCAAAAAAGCTAGCATCCATAAAATACTTAGGGATAGTACTGTATTGTTTGCTAGAACTACCATAGCTATTGAATTTTAAATCGGAGAGCCCATTAAATTGGTGAGCTTTGCACAATTGATATAAGTTTTGTTTGCAAACTATCTGTTTTTTGGTAGTTTTAGATTCTACTAAATAGTGTTACATGAAATGACCCAAAGCAAAAGTTAATACCTACCAAATTGTTTATTGGCGATATCTAAGATTCATGAACCTTTTAAAAAATGATGTAAACAATACCATCCGACCTTTAAAAAATATATAAATATCCATAGATGAAAAAGTTAGTATGCTCATTAGTATTGCTTATCGTAAGTACGGTATTACTTTCCCAAGATAGACTTACCGGCGAAACGTTTACTACACGTTCTGAAATCATTGCTCAAAATGGCATGGCAGCAACCAGTCAGCCCTTAGCTACACAAGTTGCCTTGGATATATTAAAAAAAGGGGGTAGTGCCATGGATGCCGCTATTGCCGCCAACGCAATGCTTGGACTTGTAGAACCCGCAAGTTGTGGTATTGGTGGAGATATTTTCGCCATCGTTTGGAATGCCAAGGAACAAAAATTATATGGCTTTAATGGCAGCGGTCGTGCGCCCAGGACACTAAGCATAGATTATTTTATGGATAGGGATATGAAGTACGTTCCGTTCTATGGACCCTTACCGGTTACCGTACCAGGTTGTGTAGACGGCTGGTTTGCCATGCATGAAAAATTCGGGAAACTGCCAATGGAGGAATTGCTGCATCCCGCTATTAATTATGGAAGAAAAGGTTTTCCTGTCTCAGAGGTCATTGCCTATGAAATGGAATCGAATTATGAAGCATTAAAGGACCAGCCCGGTTTTAAAGAAACCTACATGGTTAACGGGCGGACACCAAAAAAAGGAGAAGTGTTCAAAAATCCCAATCTGGCAACTACCTATGAATTGATATCCAAGAAAGGTCGGGATGCATTTTATAAGGGAAAAATTGCTCGGACTATTTCAGATTACATGAAAAAGCATGGCGGATTTTTGTCCTATGAGGATTTTGTGGCCCATACATCCAATTGGATAGAACCGGTTTCGGTGAACTATAGGGGCTATGATGTTTGGGAACTACCACCCAATGGACAGGGTACAGCGGCATTACAAATGCTGAATATCTTGGAAGGTTATGATATCGCATCCATGGGTTTTGGAAGTACGGATTACCTTCATGTACTTACAGAATCTAAAAAATTGGCCTATGAGGATCGTGCCAAGTTCTATGCCGACCCTGACTTCAATAATATTCCTTTAGAAAAATTGCTATCCAAGACATACGCGTCGAAACAACGGGAAATGATTGATATGACTTCATCGGCGGACAGCTATCCTGCAGGCGATTTTGAAATCGAAAGCGGTAATACAACCTATTTAACGGTTGCGGATAAGGAGGGGAACATGGTGTCCTTGATACAAAGTATTTATTCGGAATTTGCCTCGGGTATGGTTCCGGACGGCTTGGGGTTTGTACTCCAAAACCGGGGACAAATGTTCAATGTCCAAGATAAAGATCATGCCAATTCATTGCAGCCGGGAAAAAGACCGTTTCATACCATTATTCCTGCCTTTGTTACTAAAGAAGGTAAACCGTATATGAGTTTTGGACTTATGGGCGGTGCCGTACAGCCACAAGGACATGCGCAGATAGTAGTGAACATCCTTGATTTTGGAATGAATCTGCAAGAGGCCGGAGATGCTCCTAGAATGCGGCATGCGGGAAGCTCGCAGCCAACGGGGTCTGTAATGACTAATGGAGGAACTCTTAATCTGGAAAGCGGCTTCGATTACAAAACGATTCGGGAGTTACGCAAAAGAGGCCACCGCGTCTCCTTTGCCGTAGGCATCTATGGCGGTTACCAAGCGATAGGGGTAGATGTGGATAATAAAGTGTACATGGGAGCATCCGAATCTCGAAAGGACGGACAGGCCGCAGGATTTTGATTATAAACCCTCAATTTAATTTAACCACCCTGCACTATTATTGCAGGTGGTTCAGTTAACCAAAAATACCAATATACATCTCTACTCAATAGTTCAAAAAAATAATCGAACCTACCTTCTATTTTTGAAATAAAATTTAGAGCATATGAATTTAACAACCCATCATAGTTGTTATGGTCTACGAAGTATCTATTTTTGTTAAAAATTAGCTAAAAAACGAAAAGAAATACATGTACGAAAGAGCAAAATATATAGTTTCTATCGCCTTATTATTAGTTGTAACATATACGAGTGCCCAAGTTTCCGTCTCCGTTTATGGTACGGTAAAAGACAATTTGGGAGAACCTATTGCTGGTGCCTCTGTTTTTTTGGAAGGCACGGAACTGGGCGCCCAGACCGATTTTGATGGTAATTACGAGATTCGGGGAGTGGCTCCGGGTTCTTATAATTTGATAGCCAGTTATTTGGGTTACGGCTCTCAAACCCAATTCAATATCATCGTCCGCTCCAAGGGAACACCCAACTATAATTTTAGGTTGGAAGAAGCAGCCACAAAATTGGATGAGGTGGTACTTTCCAATGCCAACATCATTACACGACCTAAAGAGACTCCCTTATCCACCCAAACCCTTTCGGCCGTGGAAATTGCGACCTATCCCGGAAGTAATAACGATGTGGTGCAAGTGGCCCAGACGCTGCCGGGTGTTTCGCCTTCCATTGGCGGTTTTAGAAACGATTTGATTATTAGGGGTGGTGCGCCCAATGAAACCGTGTACTATCTGGACGGGATGGAGATACCCAACATCAATCACTTTGCTACACAGGGAAGTGCCGGCGGCCCGGTGGGTCTTATCAACGTGTCCTTTATAGATAATGTGACCCTCTCCACCTCGGCCTTTAATGCGCGATATGACAATCCCCTGTCCGGTGTCTTACAGTTTCAACAGCGTAACGGGAACTCCAGAAATTTTGCCGGTAACTTTAGGCTAAGTGCCAGCGAGGCTGCGGTAACCTTGGAAGGGCCTTTGTTTAAGGGAGAGGGCGAAACTTCCAAGACTACCTTTTTGGCATCGGTACGGAGGAGTTATCTCCAGTTTCTTTTTCAAGCTATCGGTTTGCCCATACGTCCAGATTATTGGGATTATCAATATAAAGTCAACCATGAACTGGACCAATACAACACGATTACCTTTTTGGGTTTGGGGTCTATAGATGATTTTTCCGTGAATCCGCCCGATGAATTTGACGAAGAACAACAGGCACAAGTAGACCAAGTTCCTTTTATTCAACAGCGCACCAATACCATGGGGGTAACCTGGCGTAACCGCTTTAAGGAAGGGAATGGATTTATGCTCACAACTTTAAGCAATAACACCTTGTCCAACGATTTTACGAGGTATTCCGACCCTATAAACGAAACCGGTGTCATTTTTAGTAACGATGCCCGTGAATCCGAAACCAAACTGCGATATGAACTGACCCAGTTTTTTGACGAATGGAAGCTAAGTACTGGTTTTAACCTGCAACATTCCGACTATAGCAATGCTACGAACGACCTTAGGAATACCTTAGAATTTACCACGGATATCGATTTTGTGAAATACGGCCTATTTGCCAATGTAACGCGTTCCTTTGCGAATGACAAGCTTGATCTATCCCTTGGTTTCCGCATGGATGACGATACGTTTACAGAAAGTGAAAGCCTGTTGAGCACTTTTTCCCCTAGATTCTCCGCCTCCTACGAATTTGCGCCGAATTGGCGCGTTAATGGCTCCGTGGGACGCTACTTCAAGATTCCGCCATATACCATTCTCGGATTTCGCAACAATGCCGATGAGTTAATCAACCGAAATGCGGAGTATACCTTGAGCGACCATTTGGTCTTGGGGCTACAGCACTATTTTACACCTTCGTCCAGTATTTCCGTGGAGGGTTTTTACAAGCGGTATGACGATTATCCTGTATCTGTGCGTGATGGTGTTTCCCTGGCTAATAAAGGAGGTGGATTTGAAGTGTTGGGTAGCGAGCCTATAGAAACGGTAGGAAAGGGGCGCAGTTACGGTACGGAATTGCAGTTTCAACAAAAACTGTCGAACAATTTCTACGGAATTTTCGCATATACGTGGTTTTATAGCGAGTTTACCGGTTTTGATACCAATAACTACATCCCATCGGTTTGGGACAGTAGGCACTTGGTCTCTTTTGTGGGTGGTTATAAATTCAACCGCAGTTGGGAATTCAGTTCACGGTACCGCTTTGCAGGTCGCACGCCCTTCGTTCCGGCAGATTTGGATGCTACTTTGGCTAGTTATCCCGAGATAGTTCTAGACTATGAGCGTTTGGGAGAAGAAAAATTGGAGATTTTTAGCGCCTTGGACGTCCGATTGGATAAAAAATGGAACTTTGAAAAATTCGCCTTGAACCTATTTATTGAAGCGCAAAATATATTGAGTCAGAATAACCCTGCGCCACCAGATTACGGTTTAAACAGGGATGCCAATGGTATGATCGCACAACCAAGAAGTTTGGTAACCATTGAACAAGGAGTTGGACAGGTAATTCCAGGCCTTGGTGTTGTAATCGATTTTTAATCTAAATAAACGTTTATAGGTTCCTATTTTGTTTGTAATATAATCAAACTAAAAAAGAGGGTGTCAATGAATATAAGCTATTCATGATGCTAAGGAATAATTGACCTATTTTTAAGTCCGATATCCTAGTGGCTGTAAATCTAACTATCCAGCTTACTGATGCTCGGGTAGACCTAATTAATAATCAATCTTCATTTAACTTCATCGAATTTCTTTAACTTTGTGTTTATGGGCAAGTTATTTTCCATACTCTTATCTGTCGTTATCCTACTGCAAAGCTTCGGGATGCATGTAGATGATTTGGTTCAAATAGACGAGTTCATTGAACACGCCCAATTTCACAGCGCGCAATATGGCGACAATGTTTTGGTTTTTGTTTCCAAGCACTATGGTGAATTAAAGGCGGCCCACGATAAAGAGCATCAGGAGGAACGGGAAGATCATGAGCAATTGCCTTTTCAAGATCAATGCCACACCCTATCCGTTATGGATGTGACCTTGAACACCGCCAATCTAAATTTAAATACCTTGGATTTTCCAGCATTTAGAACTTTCAATTTTTATTACAAGGCACCTTTTTCCTCCCAACACTCGGAGGGTATTCTTCAGCCGCCACGGCATTCGTAAATTAGTTAAGTAATTTATTTTTTTAGCGCTGGATCAGAACATCGGTCTTGGGTTGTTTACCTTAATTATTTATGAAGCTATGCTATCCTATATTATTAATTTCAGTTTACGGAACAAGTTTCTAGTTCTCTTGTTTACCAGTTTTATTGTTGGTTTTGGATTGTATGCCCTTTCCCAAATTCCCATTGGCGCCGTTCCTGATGTAACTAACAATCAGGTTCAGGTCATCACCACCTCCAGAAATCTAGCAACGGAGGACATGGAGCAGTTCATTACCTATCCGGTAGAACTGGAAATGGCCAATCTACCTGGAGTCAAGGAAATCAGGTCTATCTCCAAA